>CEVS01061280.1_pt1 | contig 17661 bp, 15 predicted proteins | sample 361571 | NCBI WGS metagenome assembly CEVS01 (sample SAMEA2623850, study PRJEB7988) | marine metagenome | isolation source: saline water (ENVO:00002010), including | reverse complement strand
AAGAAAGCAATTTCTATTTTAGGACCTACGCATTGTGGAAAAACCGATCTTGCAATTGAAATAAATAAACATTTTCCATCAAAAATAATTAGCGTTGATTCTGTTCAGATATACAAAGCTGCAAATATTGGTAGTAGCAAACCTGATCAAGAGATCTTAGATAAGACTCATCATGCATTAATAAATATTTTAGACCTAGAGGATGACTTTTCGGTTAAAGATTTTCTTAATGAAATATCTTATGAATTAAAAGGAAGTAAGGAAGATCTAATGTTTGTTGGAGGCACCATGATGTACTTTTATTCTCTCTTCAATGGCATATCAAAATTACCTGAAAAGAACATTAAATTAAGAAAAAAAATTGAAGATGAAGTCGAGAACAAAGGTTGGAAATTTATGCACAAAAGACTTGAAAAAATTGATCCTGATGCGGCAAAAATGATAAAGGACACCGATTCACAAAGAATACTTCGAGCATTAGAAGTTAATCTCTTATCGAAAATAACTTTTAGTAAGCTCAAGGATTTTAAAGAGAAAAGTGCGATCGATGATTATCAAAAATTCTCTTTTGCAATTGTTCCTAGATGTAAAAAAATCTTTAAAAACCAACTAAAAGAAAGATTTGGCAAAATGCTAGAATTAGGCCTTGTCGAAGAAACAAAAACTATATTGGAACTCGGTAGTGAAAAAAAGATAAAAGTTCTTGAGACGGTAGGCTATAAACAAGTAGTAGATTTTATTGAAAATAAAATTTCATATGAAGAAATGATCGAATTGGCTACCAATGCAACTTATCAGCTCGCAAAAAGACAAATAACTTGGCTTAAAAAATTCAACCTGGATAAAACATTTTTTTCAGATGAAGATGATAAGGTTATGAAGATTCTATCTATCATCAAAAATTGAATTCCATTATTCCTATTAACAACTTAGAATGACCTAATGTCATGGAACGATCAAGGAAATAATAATGGTTCAAGAGATCCGTGGGGCAGAAATAACAATCCTCCTCCAGATATCGATGAACTAATAAAGAAATTTAGGGCTCAAATTAATTCAATCTTCGGGGGCGGCTCAGGAGATGGCGGTGGAGGTATAAAAAAAATATTACCTTCGGTTTTAATAGCAATAGTACTTTTATACTCAGCATTTGGTATTTATACAGTGGATGCTCAAGAAGAAGCTGTTATTTTGAGATTTGGAAAATATTCAACTACCAAAGGACCTGGAATTCATTGGAACCCTCCATTTATTGATAATAGGTTTATTGTAAATACCGAGAAACTATTTACTCACACCACTAATTCTTCAATGCTTACAAAGGATGAAAATATAGTGAACGTTGAAGTTGCAGTTCAATACAAACGATCCAATCCGGTATTTTTTCTTCTAGAAGCTTCAGCTCCTGAAGATAGTTTAGCTCAAGCTTCTGAAGCAGAATTAAGACATGTAGTAGGAAGCACCACTATGGACAGCACCTTAACAGTAGGAAGGGAGCAAATAGCCATGGACGTTAAGTCTAGATTACAAACAAGATTGGATACCTACAAAACTGGAATTGAAGTCGTGGCAGTATCAATCAGAGAATCTAGACCACCGGATGCAGTAAAAGAAGCTTTTGATGACGTGGTAAAAGCGAGAGAAGACGAAGTTAGGCTTAGAAACGAAGCTGAGACTTACGCAAATGAGGTTGTACCAATAGCGAGGGGTGAAGCCAAAAGAGCCGTTGAAGATGCTGAAGGTTATAAACAAAAAGTAATATCTGAAGCCGAAGGTGAGGCATCGAGATTTAATCAACTGCTTGTTGAATATTCAAAATCTCCTGAAGTTACTAGACAGAGATTATATTTAGATGCAGTTCAGTCTGTTATGAATAGTAGTACTAAGGTAATGATTGATGTAAAAGAGGGCAATAACATATTGTATTTACCTTTAGACCAAATTGCTGCAGCTTCACTAGATCCTAATAGACGATCAAGAGAAGAAGCTTCGTCTCCTTCAACACCAACAACACTTGGGTCTGATATTCAAGAGATTACTGACCGAGTTATCGAAGAATTAAGAAGAAGACAGGATCGAAGGTAACATGAAGTCATTGAATTTAAATATAGGAATTATTGCTCTTATTATTATAGTTATTCTTAGTAACGTCGTTTATATAGTAAATGACAAACAAACAGCAATTTTGCTCAGATTTGGTGAAATTGTAGAGCCAGAAATTAATCCAGGCCTACACTTTAAAGTGCCAATTTATCACACAGTTAAAAAATTCGACTCAAGAGTCTTAACTTTAGATGCACTGCCGCAACCTTATTTTACCGCCGAAAAGAAAAGACTTATTGTTGATGCTTTCGTCAAGTGGCGTATTACAAACAACAAACAATTTTATATAACTTCGTCTGGTGGACAGCTAAGTGCAATGAGAACTTTATTGACTCAAAGGGTGGATGAAGGTCTCAGGAACCAATTTGGTACTAGAACTGTCCAAGAAGTAGTATCAGGCGAACGAGACGAATTGATGAATATTTTAACTACCGATTTAAACACTGTAGCAGCTGGCGAACTAGGCATTGAAGTCTTAGATGTAAGAGTGAAAAAAATTGAATTACCTACAGAAGTAAATGAGTCTGTCTACAATAGAATGAGAACTGAAAGAGAGAGACTTGCGCAAGAACTTCGTGCACAAGGCACAGAAATTGCAGAAGGTATTCGAGCAAATGCAGATCGTGAAAGAACAATTATTCTTGCCGAAGCTTATAAAACAGCTGAAGAACTTAGAGGAAATGGTGATGCCAAAGCTACCGGCGTCTATGCGGATGCTTATAATAAGGATCCAGAATTTTATGAATTCACCAGAAGTTTAAAAGCTTATCAATCTACTTTTGAAAATAAATCTGATGTACTTCTCATTGATCCGGACAGCGATTTCTTCAAGTACCTAGATAGTTCTAAAGGAAAAAAATCTGATTAAATAATAATGTCTTCGTCCAACTCCGGTCTTCCAGATGGAACGGAAGATTTTGTAGGTGTTAAAGCCAAAGAGCTTGAAAAGCTTCGCTCACTTTTTCTAAATTATTTTTACAAGAACAATTGTGAACTTGTAATTCCTTCTCTGATTGAATTTTCTGAGGTTATAGGCGGGAACGCTAATGAATCTCTTAGGGATTACGCTTACAGCTTTTCTGATGAAAATCTAAAAAACATTTCTATAAGGCCTGACATCTCCCAGCAAATAGCTAGGATTGATCTTCAACAAGGTACCAAAGAAAAAAAGAAATACTGTTACTTCGGAGAAACTCTAAGAAAAACCAAGGACTCACTAACAAAATCAAAAATCGCCTATAAAACAGGGGTGGAAATCTTTGGAAAAATTTCAATTGCAGATGAAATAAATCTTATAAAGCTTATGTTACTAAGCTTAAAAAAAGCTGGGAAATATAAAATGACTATATCATTAGGCAGAACAGAACCTTTGACAGAAATTTTGAACGGTCTTGGGTTGTCTCATAACGAGAACAGAAGGCTGAAAAAAATCATCGCATCTAAGTCAAAAACAGATCTAGAAGAATTTTTCAATTCGAAAAGCTTAAATAATAGAACCTTATCCGAGATAAAAAACCTAATGGAAGTTAATGGTAAAATTGAATGTCTCGAATTTTTAAAGAAACATAAAAATAAAGATTTTCAGAATTCTGCAAGGAAAATAGAAAAAATAATTAAAAATTTACCAGCTTCAATTGACTACCATTTAGATTTTTCTGATTTTCCAGGATTTGATTATCACTCCGGTTTGGTATTCTCAGTACATGTTTCTGGATTCGGTTTTTCCATTGCAAAAGGCGGACAATATAAAGGTATGCAAAATAATATTGTTCGAGAGGCAATTGGTTTTGATGTTAATGTTTCTTCACTTACCAAGTTGAATAATTAAAAATGGATTATACGAATACAGCTATTTTAGGATTGCAATGGGGCGATGAAGGGAAAGGAAAGATTGTAAATTTTTTAGCAGGTAATTTTGGCGCTGCTTGCAGATATCAAGGTGGTCATAATGCTGGCCATACGCTAATTGTAGATGGAAAAAAAATAGTTCTACATTTACTGCCCTCATCAATTTGCCATAAAGATTCTTTATCTCTAATCGGAAAAGGCGTGGTCATCTCCTATGAAGCTCTTTTTTCAGAAATAGATGAAATTAGCAACATTACTTCTGGCATAACGGATAGATTAAAAATTAGTCCTGCTTGTGTTTTGATTCAGCCTTACCATCAACTGATAGATCTTTTTAAAGAAAAATCTAACAGTCAAAAAACCATTGGTACAACTTTAAGAGGCATAGGACCAGCTTATGAGGACAAAGTCGCCAGAAGGGCAATAAGAGTTGTTGATACTCTTAATGAAAATCAACTTAAGCCATTGTTAGAAGAAACTTTGGACTTTTACAATTTTATGATCAAAAAATTCTTTGGCAAAGAAGCGCTGTCTTTAAATAAGCTGATAGATGAAAACCTTGCTTATGGTGAAAAAGTAAAACCAATGTTGGCTGATGTGTCTATGCTGATAAAAAAAATCAACACGGAAGAAAAATCGGTTTTATTTGAAGGTGCTCAGGGAGCATTGTTAGATATAGATCAGGGAACCTACCCATTTGTCACTTCAAGCAATTGTTCACCTTCTGGTATAGCAGCTGGGGCAGGCTGTGGACCTCTGGATGTCGGAAATATATTAGGGGTGGTGAAAGCATATGTAACCCGAGTTGGGGAAGGACCAATGCCAACCGAAATTTATGATGAGCTTGGAGAATATATTGCAAAAACTGGAGGTGAGGTTGGCGCAACAACTGGCAGACCAAGAAGATGTGGTTGGTTTGATGCGGTCCTAATGAAAAGGATTATTCAGACAAATAGTATTTCAGGACTTTGTCTCACAAAGATTGATGTGCTTGATGGTCTTGAAGAAATAAAAATCTGCAAGGCATATGATGAAGATAATCAAGATTCTGTTTTTGGCGAGTGTATGAACTTAGATAGTGTAAAACCTATTTATGAAGCTCTTTCAGGTTGGCAATCTCCAACAAAAAACATTACTAAATATGATGAATTGCCAGAAGAGGCTAAAGATTTTGTATCTTATTTGGAAGATATTTGCGAACTTCCTGTAAAAATTATATCTACTGGACCGGATGACCTAAGCACAATCGTTAGATAATTTAACTTTCCTTAATTGCCTTATCTAAAATAGCATTGACAAATTTATGACTCGAATTTTGTCCAAATTTTTTTGCCAACTTTATTGCCTCGTTGATAATGATTGGCTCATCCAATTGAGATAAAGAAATTTCATACAAAGCTAAATACAAAATGGATAGCTCGATTTCTCCTATTCTTGAAGGAGGGATGTTTGAAAACTTTTCAATGGTTTCTGTAAATTCTTTTTTCAAGTCTTTTATGTCCTTGACGATTTGACTAACTTTGTCTGTATTCAAATTTTTTTGATTTTGTTTTAGTTCTTTTAATACTTTTGTATTGGAGTCTCCAGTAATATTCTTTTGATAAAGAGTTTGGATTACCAATTCTCTTGTTTTGGTTGGTGAAGGATTATTTTTCACTTAATTTTTCAAGAGTATCTAAAACATTAAGAGCAGATATCGCATATTCAGAACCCTTGTAAGCTGCTCTTTCTATTGCTTCAGCTTCATTATTGGTTGTTAGCACACCAAAAATAATAGGAGTATTTTTATTTAAGGATGTTTCCAAAACTTTATTGCTGATACTTTGAGAAATGATTTCAAAATGTGGAGTTTCTCCTTTAATTATGCAGCCCAGTAAAATAACTGCGTCAAATCTTTCACAAAGAGATTGTGCTATAAAAGGCAGTTCATAAGCCCCAGGAACAGTAAATGATTTATTTTCTATATTGGAGTCATTCAAGGTTGAAAGGCAATCTTTAAGCATCGGGTCAATTATTTCTTGATTCCAATAAGTACTTACGACTGCAAGCTTAGTATGGCTAAGATCTGTGGTTGGTTTTTTTATGTGAATCTTTGTAGTTTTCATTTGTTAACGTATTGTGTAACTTCTAAATCAAATCCTGACAAAGATGGATATCTTACCTCTGAGCCCATTAATTTGATTTTTTTTACTCCTAAGTCTCTTAGAATTTGAGAACCGATACCTATCCTTCTGGGATCATTATTTGGAATAGCTTTTCTTTTCTTTTTAGAGGCATTTATGTCATTGAATTCATTTTCTTTGTTATTTTCTCCATCAATAAGCAAGATTATTCCTTTGCCTGCTTCATTAATTTTTTTCATTGCATCAGAGACAGACCACCTAGCACCAAACTCATCAATATTTAACAAGTCATGATAGAAATTACTCTGTTGAACTCTTACTAAAGTTGGGCTGTTTTTCGTAATTTTTCCCTTCTGCAACACTAAATGAGTTTCATCAAAGATTAAATCTTTATACATTATAAGATTGAACTTTCCATATTCTGTTTTAACTACTTTTTTATCAATCTTTTCAACAGTTTTTTCATTCAAAATTCTATAATTTATTAAATCAGCAATGGTTCCAATTTTAAAACCATGTTTTTTACTAAAATCAATTAAGGCTTTTTTACGAGCCATAGTTCCATCTTCGTTCATCACTTCGCACATAACTGCAGATTCTGTCAATCCTGCCAATCTGCATAAATCTGTACTGCCTTCTGTATGACCTGTTCTAGATAAGACTCCTCCAGGCACCGCTCTTACCGGAAAAACATGACCAGGAGAGACGATATCATTTGCTTTAGCTTTTGATTTTGAAGCAACAGCAATCGTCCTTGCCCGATCAGCAACAGAAATACCAGTAGTTATCCCAGAAGCAGCTTCGATAGAAATTGTAAAACCTGTACCATGACCACTTTTATTATCATTTACCATTTGATTCAAATTCAAAGCTTCACATTTACTTTGACTCATTGCTAGACAAATCAAACCTCTAGCATGCTTTGCCATAAAATTTATTTTTTCTGCAGTCACTTTTTCACCAGCAAGAATAAGGTCTCCTTCATTTTCTCGATCTTCATCATCCATTAAAAGAACCATATTCCCTTTTTTTATTTCAGAGATAAGTTCTTTAGCACTATTCAAATCCATTTTTAATTTTTCCGTAAAACTATTTTTTTATCTTTGCCGATATTGATTTCATCAACTATATCGAATTGCTTGCTTTCAAAAAAGTTTATTTTTTTTTGACCGCCGTAAAAGTATGTAGCTTTATCTCCTAGCTTCTCTGGCGAGATGTAAAAAACATACTCATCAATTAAGTTTTTGTCTCCAAAACTTCCTAATAATGCCGGACCTGATTCTATTAAAATATTATTTATATTTTCCTTTGAGAGTCTCTCAATGAAGTTCACTGGATTTAAACGATTTCTATTTGAACTACAGTTCATTATGGAAATATCTTTGAGGTTACTAGAAAATTTAGGCAGTTTTTTTTTGGTGGTTACAACTACTTTCTTACCCGGTAAGTTGAAGAAAGGAGCAGTCCAATCTAAGGAGAGATTTTTTGAAAAAACATATCTACTTGGCTGAACAAAATTTTCGTTGGATATAATTTTTTTTTGTCTGACATTCATGGAGGGCCTGTCAGCGTTTACGGTTCCAGCTCCTGTTACAATAACGTCTGCCTCAGCTCTTAAAAACTGAACATCTTTTCTAGCTTGTTCTCCAGTTATCCATTTTCTTCTGCCTGATAAAAATACTGACTTCTGATCACCAGACATTGCTATTTTTGCTCTTACGAAAGGTTTCTTGAAATTTACCTTATGAAAAAAAGCTTTGTTTAAAGAAAGACATTTTTCATGATTTAAATTTTCAACCTCATAACCAGCTTGTTCTAGAATGTTTAATCCACTTTGAGTGGGATCTTCGCATCCAACAATTATTTTTTTAAAGTTATATTTTTTAAGTTCGTTAACGCAGGCGCCGGTTTTACCTTTTTTGCTGCATGGCTCAAGAGAGATATATATTTTGCTTCCAGAAAGTTTGGATAGATAGGATGTTTTGTATTTTCTTTTGACATCATTGATGGCATTGATTTCAGCATGAGAGCCACCATACCTCTCATAAAAACCTCGACCGATTATTTTGTTATCTTTGACTATTACGCAGCCAACGTTAACTCCAGGCTTAGTATTATATTTTCCCTTTAAAGCGAGAGAGACTGTTTTAGAAATGAAGTGAGAGTCATTCATCACTCAATTTTTTTACTTCTTCGCTAAATTCATTAGGATCCTGAAAACTTCTATACACTGAGGCAAATCTGACGAAAGCAACTTCATCCAATTTTTTCAAATGTCGCATCACTGTTTCTCCAACTTGTTTGGAATCAATTTCTCTTTCTCCTAAATCTCTTATTTCTTTCTTTATAACCTCTACCAGAGTTTGAAACTGCTCATCACTTACAGGACGTTTTTCCAAAGACCTAGCAATACCTTCTCTAATTTTTGTTTCATCAAAAGGCACTCTAGATTTATCCTGTTTGATGATTTTGGGCATTACAAGTTCACCGACTTCAAAAGTAGTCCATCTTTCTCCGCATTTTAGACACTCACGCCTTCTTCTGATTTCACTTCCTTCAGTTACTAGGCGAGAGTCAATCACCTTACTTTCTTCAAAGGTGCAGTATGGACAATGCATTATTTATTGCGAGTAGACGGGAAAGTTACTACAAAGATTTTTAACTTCATCCTTAATTTCAGAAATTAAATTTTTATCATCAAGATTTTTAATGATTTGAGTGATCCAATCAGCTACCTGAGAAACTTCTTTTTCTTTAAAACCTCTTCTGGTGACAGCAGGAGTACCCACTCTAATTCCTGAGGTTACAAAGGGAGATTTAGGATCATTTGGAACAGAATTTTTATTTACCGTAATGAATGCCTCTCCAAGTGCAGCTTCTAGTTCCTTTCCGGTGACTTCGTTTTTAATTAAATTTACTAAAAACATATGATTTGAAGTTCCATTAGAGACTATATCGATATCATTTGCCATAAATGTTTCACTCATTTTTTTTGCATTTGAAAGTATTTGTTGTTGATAGTTTTTAAAATCATCTTCCATAGCCTCTTTAAAACAAACTGCTTTAGCAGCTATTACATGCATTAAGGGACCTCCTTGAGAACCAGGAAATAAAGCTGAATTGAGTTTTTTGTGTAAATCCTCATTTGGTCCTGCAAGAATCAAACCTCCTCTTGGACCAACTAAAGTTTTATGCGTGGTGGTTGTGACAACATCTGCATGAGGAAACGGGTTAGGGTATAGACCAGCAGCAACAAGACCTGAAACATGGGAAATATCTGCCAATAAATAAGCATCAACGGATTTAGCTATTTCTTTAAATTTAGCCCAATCAAGAATTCCTGAAAAAGCAGAGAACCCACAAATGATTAACTTTGGCTTGTGTTTTTTAGCTAAGGCCTCAACTTGTGCGTAGTCTATGTCTCCTGTTTCTGGATCGATACCATAACTGTAAGACTCATAAATCTTTCCAGAAAAATTTACCTTTGAGCCATGAGTTAAATGACCTCCATGATCTAGACTCATACCTAAAATTTTATCTCCTGCATTCAAGAGAGCTAAAAAAACTGCAGCATTTGCACTAGCCCCAGAATGCGGTTGAACATTGGCAAAGTCAGCTTTGAATAATTCTTTAGCACGATCTATTGCAAGTTGTTCGGCAATATCGACGAATTCACAACCGCCGTAATATCTTTTTCCAGGATAACCTTCAGCATATTTATTTGTAAGAATGGAGCCTTGAGCTTCTAAGATTCTTGGTGAGGCATAGTTTTCAGATGCTATGAGTTCGATGTGTTGTTCTTGTCTAATGCGCTCTTTTTCTAATGCCTGCCAAAGATCGTCATCAAAGGATTTTATAGATAGATTGTTTCCGTACATAAGTTTGAAAAAGTAGTTTAAATTATACTCCTCATCTCAATAATTTTAAGCTTTAAGAGTTTTAATTTTACTTTTTCTATTAGGATATAAACTTTTGCACATAAAGCATATCGTGCCATCACATCCTCGAGCAGTGCAGAAGGTCCGTCCATAAAAAATTATTTGTAAATGCAAGTCTCGCCAATTCATTTCATCAAAAATTTCTTTCAAATCTTCTTCTGTTTTTTTTACTGATTTTCCGTTCGTCAATCCCCAGCGCTGCGCAAGGCGATGAATGTGAGTATCTACAGGGAAAGCAGGTTTTTTAAAATATTCACTTACTACAACAGAGGCAGTTTTATGACCAACTCCAGGTAACTCTTCAAGAGCAGTTAAATCTTTAGGCACATTGCCATTGTATTTACCCAAAAGTATTTCCGATGTCGCAATAATTGCTTTGGCTTTTTTTGGAGCCAGCCCACAGGTTTTTATTAAATCGTAAACTTTTTCTTCTCCTAGCTTCAGCATGCTTTCCGCAGAAGAGGCAAGTTTGAAAAGCTCTTTGGTAACTATATTCACTCTTTTATCTGTGGTTTGAGCGCTTAAAAGGACGGCTATAAGAAATGTAAAAGCATTTTTGTGATTTAGAGGAGCTTTTGGGTTGGGAAAAAGTTCATTGAGTTTTTTTTCAATAAACAAAGCTCTTTCTTTTTTATTCATGACCTCAATTCAATTCGATTTATAACCATTTTAGCGAGTTTTCTTTAATAGAGATTTTTTTCTTTCTAAAGGCTTGCAGTACTTGCAAAATTAGGTATTATCGATTGCTATAGGGGGAGAATCCTTAAGCATATAAGTGAAAGTTATTAAAATTTTCGTTTATTTTAAGATTTAGAATTCTTCACATTAAATATTTTTAACTCATTAGGGGAGGATTCTAAATGAGTAAATTCTTAAAAATTAGTTTGGTCACAGTTGCAACAGCATTATTGTCTGTTACTGCATATGCTCAAGCGACTATTGAGGAAGTAATTGTCACAGCACAAAGAACTGAGCAAAGTTTGCAAGATGTTCCAATTGCGGTATCAGCTTTTTCTGATGAAATTCTAGAAGAACGTCAAATTGAGTTCGCTAGTGATATTCAACTTCAAGTTCCAGGACTTAGCTACTCTGCCAATGGCTTTAATGGTGGTGGATTCGCTATTCGTGGTGTATCGAACTTTGCTACAGCAGCAAGTTCAGATGCAGGGGTTGAGTTACATATTAATGGTATGCCAGTTGGTAACACATCTACCAATGAACAAGGTTTCTTAGACTTGGCTCGAATTGAGGTTTTACGTGGACCTCAGGGTACGCTATTTGGAAGAAACTCTACAGGTGGTGTGGTTAATATGATTACTGCAAGACCTGATTTAGATGCTTTTGAAGGAAATGTAAGAATTCAAGCCGGTTCTGATAATTATTCAAATCTTGAAATGATGTTGAATATTCCAATATCCGATGAATTGGGTATGAGAATTGCTTATACAAATTTCGAGAAAGATGGAGTTACAAAAAACTTATACTCTAAAGCAACCGGTGAATTTGATGACAGAGGATCTTATCAGTGGCGAGCTACTTTTCAGTGGGAACCAAGAGATTCCTCAACGCTGACTTTAATTCACAATGCATTTGATGAAGAATCTAACAGATCTCAGATCAATGGCGTATTCTGTGATACTGGTGCTAACTTAGTTCAAGGTTGTGTTATGGGCGGTAAACAAACGTTTAACCCTATCCATCCTATGTCTAATGGATCTACTCTCCCTGGTCTTTTAGGTGGAACTTTAGGATTTTATGTACCTAGTACTTTAACTAACGGTACTGCCGGTGGATCTGCTACTTATGCGCCTACTGGGCTTCCGCAAGATACAGGAACTGTTCCTCAGGAATTTTTTCAAGCCAATGCTTGGGCAGCTCCAAGGCATTCGGCGCAAGAATCAAACTCACAACTTATTTTTGAAGAAACCTTTGATAACGGATCGCTTACTTTCACATATAACAATAAAAGAAGGCAGTTTTATCGCGATACTACGTCTTTATCTAGTGAAGGAAGTGGCGTGAGATGGAGTGCTGCGGTTCAAGCTTTACCAATTTACTCAACTACTCAAGGAAACGAAGGTTTGCCTTTGGGTTATAGTAATACAGAAATTACACCTCAATGTGCCATTGAACAATTCAAGGCTGGTATTTTCTGTCCAAATGGAGAAGGTGTAAGGGGTAATCACATCTTACCGGTTTCTGGAGATGCTTCGAAACAGGATTCTAAAGGATCCGTTTACGAAATTAAGTATGTATCCGACTTGGATGGCATGTTTAACTTCTTGATTGGTGGTATTAACATATCTCAAGATACTTATTCTTTCTATGATGTATACGCATCAGGTATTACTTTGAATGCTCTTAGTTTGCCTTCTGCAATTTCTACATCTACTAGACAAACCTTTAGAGGGCTGATCACATGTGCTTCTTTAGGAGCTTCTGCATGTGCTTCTACTTTGGGACTTGATGCAACTACGGCAACTGTTACTGCAGCTACTGGTAATGCAGTCTTAGCAACTATGGCGCCTGCAGTTGCTGCTTATGCTGGTGCTGGAATCACAACTACTGCTGCAGCTGTTGCTCACGATATGGTTTCAAGAATTGATGGGTTATATACTGAGTTTTTCCACAACACTACGGAATCTTATAAATTAGACTCTTCAGCGATTTTTACCGAGTTTTATTTTGATGTTGCAGATAATCACAAACTAACTGCAGGTTTCAGGTACAACGAAGATACCAAGTCGGTATCGGTGAACTCTACTTTTTATAAAGTACCTTTGCTTTCCGCATGGTCTACAGCATCTGCTGCAGCTTGTGGTATTCAAGCTAACGGTACTCCAGGGTCTTATAATATGACTACTGGCGTAGAGAACATTGCAGGTTGTTTCACTTCCAATGGCATTTCATTACCTGATGGAAAACAAGCCAATACAGTCGGTCAATCAGTTGGTCAAATGCCTTCTGCTACTGGACTTGGAAACACCAACGGTGCACAAATTTTTGGAACTTTGCCAGCAAACAATGCTGACTACACATCATTTGGTATCAGCCCAATTAAAGACTTCAGTCAAACAACAGGTCGTTTGGTTTGGGATTGGCAGATCAATGATGACACGCTTTTCTATGCAAGTTATTCAATAGGATTTAAAGGAGGTGGATTTAACCCGCCATTTAACGCGGCGCAATTCCCGAACACTCCTTTTGCTTTTGAAAGCACTGAAGTTGATGCTTTTGAATTTGGTGTGAAAGCTTCTGTTCCAGAAGAAGGAATCATTGCTAATGCTTCAATTTATTACTACGACTTTACTAATTATCACATTGGGGTAATTAGAAACGAGACTGCAATTAACACAGGTATGCCTTTAGAAACTATGGGTGCTGAGTTAGAGTTTTACTTAACTCCGCCAAGTCTTCCAGGCCTATCATTTAACATGATGTTCAGTTACCAAACTTCTGAAGTCGGTACTTTCTCTATGATTAATCCGCATGACTTAGGGGGTCACTACCGTAAACAAGCTTCTACGGGAAGCATGGACGGTTACACTGACTGGCACGTAGCGAAAAATCAAACTGCTAACTCGTTCTTGTTGAACAAAGATGCTTTTGGTTACATGTACGGAAGAATTCTTGATGTACAGTTAACTCAAGGTGCCGCAGTTGCTGCATCAGCAGCAGGTGGTGGAAATGCCGCAGCGCAAGCAACAGCTGGTAATAATGCTATCGCTGGTATTAGAGCTGCCAACGAGATTGCATTTGCTTTAACTTGTGATGCAGTCGGTGATTGTGGTACTGGAAAAACTGCACTTACTTCTGCAGATCTTGTAAACATTATTCCATTTGAAATGAGTTCACATGCAGAAGGCTATGGAAACTTGGGTGGCGTATGTCACTTCATGACTGCACTTAGTCCTACTCTACCAAATACTTGTTTACCAGCTGCTGGTGGTGGAACTGCTTCTAGCGTTCAAGTGTACTCTCCTGTAGCTAATGCTACTGGAACCGCTGGACCAACTGGAACATTGCTTCCATCCATTGTTGTTAGAGGATCTGGAGCAGCGCTTCAAACTGGTGGTGTTTGTAAATTATTCAAAGCCATGACTGATCATGCTGCTGCAGGTGGTGCTAATGCGCTATCCATAGGAGCAAATGAAGTATGTTTAAGTACTGCTACTGCTACTGGTAAGTGGTTAAGTTCTGGACTTGAACAAGATCTTTCAGGTAATGAAATGCCTTTTGCAGACATGACATTATCAATGGGTCTTGCATACACTTTCCAGACTAACAATTTAGAAGTTACTCCTAGATTGGATTACTATTACCAAAGCGAAGCTTACTCAAGTATCTTCAATATTGAGACTTCTAAAATCCCTGCTTGGGATGAGTGGAACTTCTCACTTCTAGTAGTACCTACTGATGGTGACTGGAATATTAGATTTTGGGCACAAAACCTTACCGATGACAGAAATATTACTGGAACTGGTGTAGGTAACTCTTCTGTAGGTCACACAGCTTCTGTGTGGGTTAGAGAGCCAAGATCATTCGGTATGAGTTTTGGACTTGGTTTCTAAAAACCATCCTTAACTAAAAAAAACCCCTGCAGCTGCAGGGGTTTTTTTTAATAGTAATAACCTTAATTAATCTTTATAATCGTGAGTCTACAAAAATAGGAGATTTTATGAGAAATGTAGTAATAGTCGATAGCGTCCGTACCGGATTAGCTAAGTCTTTTAGAGGGGGATTCAACCAAACTCGTGCTGATGATATGACCGCACATTTAGTTAATGCTCTATTAGAAAGAAACCCAGGTTTAGATCCTTCTATGGTTGAGGACATGATTCTTGGTTGTGGTGCTCCGGAAGGGGCTCAAGGGCATAACATTGCTCGAAATGCAGCAGTATTGTCTAAGTTACCAATCGAAGTTGGAGGAACTACCGTAAACAGGTATTGTTCATCTGGTTTGCAAACAGTTGCAATGGCTGCAACTCAAGTCCAAAGTGGATTTTCAGATTGCATTATTGCTGGTGGAGTTGAGTCAATATCCACCACACAAGGAAATACCAACATGCATATGTATGTTAATGAACAACTTGCAGCAGATGTTCCTGGTATCTACCATGCAATGGGCCAAACTGCAGAATGCGTGGCTAAGCGTTATAACGTCACTAGAGAAGCTCAAGACGAATATGCTTTGTCCAGTCAACAACGAACAGCTGCAGCTCAAGAAGCAGGTTATTACGACGATGAGATTGTTCCAATGGATACCGTTATGAAGTTGGTAAACAAAGAGTCTGGGGAAGAAAAAGACGTTGAAGTAACTGTAGATCGCGATGACTGCAACCGTCCCGAAACAACCATCGAAGGCCTTTCTTCTTTAAAACCAGTTTTTGATCCTGAAAATGGCTCAGTAACTGCTGGAAATTCTTCGCAATTGTCAGATGGCGCTTCAGTAACTCTTGTGATGAGTGAAGAAAAAGCTAAAGAATTGGGCTTAACTCCAAAACTTTATTTTAGAGGTTTTACAGTAGTTGGTTGTCAGCCAGATGAAATGGGAATTGGTCCTGTTTATTCAATACCTAAGCTTCTAAAATCTGCCAACCTTAAGATTGATGACATTGACTTATGGGAGCTCAATGAAGCCTTCGCTTCTCAAGTAGTTTATATAAGAGACAAACTTGGTCTATCAAGCGAAAAGCTTAACGTCAATGGCGGCTCTATTTCAATCGGACATCCTTTCGGCATGACTGGCTCTAGACAAGTAGGACACGTAGCCAGAGAGTTGAACAGAAGAGGTGGAAAATATGGCATCGTCACCATGTGTGTCGGTGGAGGTATGGGAGCGACTGGGCTTTTTGAAGCCTATAATTCTTAATAATTTATCCGATTCTCTATGAAAGAATCGGATGAATTCTTAATTCTACAAAAATACTTTAAAGACTTGGGGAGTCGATATAACGACTCCTCAGGTATTTTGATTGGACCAGGAGACGATGCAGGACTTTTTTCTGCTAAAAAAACCGATCTAATTTTTTCTACTGATGTCTCAAATTCAAATATTCATTTTCCTAAATCTTTAGAGCCTGAGCTGATTGCTTATAGAGCATGTTGCGTGGCTGCTAGCGATATTCCCGCTTGTGGAGGAACTCTTAAGTGGTTGTCCATCACTTTGGTATCACCAACAAATAATCTCGATTGGATAAAAAAATTTGCCAAAGGCTTAAAGCTTTTTACTAAGGATTATAAAGTACCTATTATTGGCGGAGACTTGATTAAAGGAAGAGAATGTTCAGTTTCGGTTGGAGTTTGTGGTGACCTAAATAAAAAAGATTTCCTTTCGCGAGAAGGTGCACAAGAAAATGATTTAATTTTTATAAGCGGTACGTTAGGCGAAGCTAGACTAGGATTAAAAATCTTAAGCTCTAAAAAAAAGAATATATCTAAAGAGGAAAAAAAATATCTTAAAAGATTTTTAAAACCCAAGGTGCATACTTTACTTGGTAAAAATTTACAAAATATAGCAACCAGTTGCATAGATATTTCAGATGGCTTGTTGAGTGACTTAGGACATATTTGTAATCAAAGCAAGAAAGGAGCTGAAATTAATATTGGATCAATTCCTCATGCAGGTCCTTTAGAAGAGGCACTCACTTGGGGCGATGACTATGAACTCTGCTTCACTGTGCCACAAAGAAAAGAAAAAAAAATCAGCGACTTAGCTAAAAACCTAAAGATTAAAATTAATAACATTGGCAAAATCACTAAGAGAAAAGGAATCAAAATCTATAATGAAGAGAAAAGGGTGTATTTAAAACAAAAAGGTTATAACCATTTTAAAAAATGAATGAATTCCCAAATTTAAATAAAATTTCTCACTTTATAGTTACTTTTTTTGGAGTAGGATTGTTACCCATAGCCCCAGGAACTTGGGGCTCAATTGCAGCTTTCATATTATTTTGTTTGTTCGTATATGTGCAATTAAGTTATTTTCTTTTTTTTCTCATATTTTTAGGGCTAACCGTTGTCGCTATCATTGCATGCAACCTAGCAACCAAAGGATTGTCTGAAAAAGATCATAAAACTATCGTAATCGATGAAGTTGCAGGAGCTTGGATGGCTTTTTTATTCTTGCCTTTGTTTGGTGTTTATGACTTTGCTTTGGGTAAGTGGGAAAAAGAAAGTTTTATTGCTGCAATAATATTAATAGTTTTTTTTAGGTTTTTTGATATTTTAAAACCTCATCCAATTTCTTATGTAGATAAAAAATTTAAGTCAGGATTTGGGGTTGTTTTAGACGACTTAATTGCGGGAGTTTTTGCTGGCCTGACTTTACTGGGTGGAAATTTTTTTATTAAGTTCTTCTAAGTTCAATTCCAAAGAAAGTTTCCTAATTATTTCTTTTTTAGTTAATCCTGCTGCTTCTCTTTGGTCTGATTGATTACCCACTATTGGAAATTCGTCCGGAATACCAAATATTTTTAGTTTTTCTGAAAAGCCTATTGTTGATAGAAACTCATTTACTGCTGAACCTGCGCCACCTGATATTACGTTTTCCTCAATGGAAATCAGATGTTTGCAGTTCTTCGCATATTTTTCTATGAGTTCTTCATCAAGAGGTTTTATAAATCTCATATCTATCAAAGAGCAGTTCA
>CEVS01075705.1_pt1 | contig 17679 bp, 14 predicted proteins | sample 361571 | NCBI WGS metagenome assembly CEVS01 (sample SAMEA2623850, study PRJEB7988) | marine metagenome | isolation source: saline water (ENVO:00002010), including | reverse complement strand
TTTAATCAAATGGAAGCAGATAGAGTTCAACAATTTAGAGAATGTATAGAATGTTTCCTTTGTGTAAATACTTGTCACGTGTTAAGGGACCACGCTCAATTCGAAGATTTCGCAGGACCAAGAAATCTAGTCAGGCTAGCCCAATATGAGATGCATCCGCTTGATATTGAGGATAGAGTTCCTGAGATAAAGAAAGAATTCGGTGTTGAGTACTGTAATATTACTAGATGCTGTACTGAAGTTTGCCCTGCCGGTATTCAAATTACCGATGATGCAATTATTCAATTGAAGGAAAGAGTAGTTGACAGATATTATGACCCGCTCCAGAGAATCTGGCGTACCTTAACAAGGAAGAAAGTACGTTATTGAAGGCGATAATTGATGTATACAATTGCCTTGGTAAAACATATTCTTTCAATTATTCTTGGAATATTCTTCATCAATGTGGGTATTGGTCATTTTATTGAACCAGAATGGTTTGAACCCATAGTACCTGCAATACTTGGAGATCCAACATTTTGGGTTTTACTAACCGGTGCAATGGAAATAGCCCTTGGAATCGGAATTATTATTCCCCAAACAAGAAAATATTCTGGCCTTCTGATGACACTATTCTTAATTGCAGTTTATTGGGCGAATTTGAACATGTGGGTAAATGATGTCCCACTTGAAGGAAAAACATTTGCTACTATTTGGCACATTTTACGATTATTGGCCCAGTTTGTAATGATTATAGTCGCACTATGGGTTGGTGGATGGATTTCAAGAAAAGAGCAATCATCCAAATAAAAATAAAAAAAAGCCCCTCCAAAGACCTTGGTCTTTGAAGAGGCAATTGCATTCCTCGGAACACATTCATCTATATTTTAGCCGAAGGGTTGAACTCAAAGGTGTTCAATTCCGCTCTTTTTGACATTGGCCTTCTTGATCTTATCAGGTAGCCAGTCAGGGCCATTTGCAGGCTTGTCGACCATAGTGATGCTTCCGGTGAAGCAGTGGACACGCTTTGTGCCGCGCTCACGTAGGCGTATGTTCGTATGTCCGCGGGTTGCAGCTTTAAGGGCCGCTCCACGGGGTTGTTTGCTTGCAAAAACCTGGCTTGTATCTTTACCGCCCTCCATTAGGACGAAATATTTCTTATCAGACATTTTGGATAACCTCCGGTAGTTGTCCACACTGTACAGTATTTAGTATTTGCGCCGAAAAACCCGTTTACTGCGCCACATATGGCCCGCAAGACCCCATTCGAGACAGCATTTTGTGATTAGCATTGAGCAGTAATGCGTTTATTTTTAGAAATATTTTTCTTAATTTTATACATCAGCACCAGCTAGAGTTTTTGTGTTAATTACTCCCTTTACCGGTCTTATAGTTTCTACAACTGTTTTAGCAATCGTGGCTAAATCATTAGCAACTAATTTTACAATCAAATCATAATCACCAAATAAAACAGTAATGTCTTCAACATTATCAAAAGTTTTCATAATTTCGTAAACTTCCATTTCTAATCCTGGTGAAACATTTATCAAAACATAACCTACTGCCATAGTAATCATACCTTCCATAGATAGACAGCACATGAAACCTTCCAATAAACGGGGAAGTGAAAATTCGTAAAATCACAGTTAAAATGTAGCATTTTAGCGAACTTGATAAGTAAGACGGCCTTCTATGCCCACATATGCCGGAACTTTACATGGCCAGGACATGCAAATGGGGTATAGTAAAGGTTGTAGGCGGCGATTTATGGGAGCATGAGGGTGACGTACTAATTACTCCTGCAAACAATCGTCTATCTGGAAGAGAAGGGTTAGATGCTATGGTTCATGCTAAGGCAGGAGAAGAATTAACTCAAGTTACTAGAAATATATGTTTAGAGATGAGGAAAATCAACGCCCCTCCATGTGCAGTAACAAATAATGTTGTAACAGAACCATTCGCTTTAAAAGATAAATTCAAGCATATTTTCCATGTTGTTGGACCCGATTGCCGCAGGCCAAATCAAGACGAGTCTCGAAGAGAATTATTGCCTCAAACGTATCATAACTTATTTGATCGAATTAAAGAAATGGATGATGTTAGGAAAATAGTATCTCCTCCTATTTCTATGGGAATATTTGGTTATCCTCACAGAGAAGGTGCTAGAATTACATTGGAAGTTCTTCTAAGTCATCTAGACGGTGAAGAAGATCCAGGATTTGATGAATTTTTGATTGTGGTTAAAGAACGTAATTTCATTAGCAACATGCGTACAGTTTATCGTGAATCAGAAGATCAACTACCTGGCATTGATACTACTAATGAATAGGTGAAATAATGGTCGACCTTGTATCAATGGTCGTCAGTAGTTTTCCTTCAGATAGGAGAACTTATGACAGTGTATTGATGCTATCTAATAGTGCTAGAAAAGTGAAATTGGTTGCTGAAGTAGTTCCCAAAGGGGTAGACCTTTCAATTATTACCAGTCAAAATAGAGTAGTAGAATCTCTTAAAGAGAGCAACATTGATGCTACAATTATCGATGAGAATTTGAGTTCAATAGGACTTGGAGTGTTGACACAGTTACATGATTTGATTCTTCAAGCCATGGGGGAAAGTAGAATTTCTAGAGGAGAGAGAATTCTAGTAGTTTTAGCTGAACCTATCGATGGAGTATTTTCAATAGATACTACCATGCTAAACGCTAATCGTTTTGCAAATTTAGCACAGGAAGTAGGTATTGAATTAGAAGTTTTGACTAAATCTATGGAACTTGCTAGGCATATCGCTAGTCGCGGCAGAGAGGGTCATGCAGTAGGTGCGATTTTTGCAATAGGTTCTCTGCCAATTTTGCGTAAACATTCTACAGCATTGGTACTAAACCCATTTAAGGGCCATAATAGTGAAAAAAGAAGTATTATATCCAAGGATAATCATGAAACTTTTGCTGAGTTTGCTTGGTTGGATGGCGCTATTTTCTTCAATAAAGAGGGAATTGCAAGCGATGCAGGAAGATATATCCAAGTTCCATCCGGAATAACTACCAAGTCTGGTGAAGGTGGGAGACACCTAGCAGCAAGAGCAATTTCTCAGTTGGCTGAATGTATCTCAATTTGTGTTTCTTCGTCAGGCAGTATTACTCTTTATGTTAATGGAAGAGATCGATATAAAGTCAAAATGAGTTAATCACTCAGACTCGTCGTTACTCAATTCATGGGGGTTTAACCCCTTTTCAGCAGTTTCCAATCTATGTGATGCTATCTGAATCTCAATTTTAGCAGAATCAAGGGAGGCCGAGTTCAGGTTTCTCTTAATACTCTCTTTATTCCTTCTGATTGAAGCGATTCTTTGACTTCTATCTTTAGGCCTCAGTATCTCTCCACGTTGTGCCATTAGCCATTCTTCTAACAATGATTGCCCCCATTCGGGTGCACGTAAGTGGGCAGCAAAGATAATTTCTGAATTTCTATGTCTAAATCTAACTTTACCTTCTTTGGTTCTGAAAACTTGAATAGACCCTGGATTCCATCTTTCTTGAGGAATATGTAAATGATTTTGACAAATTAAATCTCCAGTGCTTTCTATCATAAAATCAACAATCAAAACACTATTATTCAATCTAATAAATACTTGAGCAAATTCATCGCTAACGACCCACTCCTCGATTATTACTGGTTGTTGCCCCCATGTCTCCTCACACCATGCAAGGATTGCGGCTTCAAATGAGACCATGATTAATCCTCATATCGATACTCTTTGAAGTTTGTTAAAAATTTGTTAAGGTTGAAAGTAAAGAACCGGTTGGACTACTCATGGCAGCAAGTTGGGGGGCAATCCAAATAGATTGGACTCTGATTTTTATTTTGATAATAGCTTGGTATATTTTGTTGCGAAATTGGGAGAGAAATGGAGTTTTAGATAAGTGGAATGCCACTAGAGTCTTTGGAGTAATTCTAATGGTTAGAAGTAGCAAAGGCTTGAATTTTTTAGATAAAACCGCAAAGCCTCGTAAGTTTTGGAGAATATATGGCGAAATTTCTCTATGGGTTTGCATTTTCTCTATGCTCTTTGTAGGATTGATAATGATTATCGCATTTATTTCAGCTCTATTCTCTCCTCCGACAGCAGACCCGCCTTCCGCAAGTGAACTCGTAGCAATTCCCGGAATTAATCCGATGATACCTCTAGGTTGGGGTATCCTTGCATTTGTTATTGCTTTAGTAATTCATGAATTTGGTCATGGTTTACAAGCCAGAGCGCATGGAATGAGGATTAGGTCATTTGGTTTACTTCAATTAGGTCCTCTGCCTTTAGGCGCTTTTGCTGAACCGCAGTATGAAGAATTGATGGGTGCGCCACCTAAAGAGAGAATGCGAATGTTCGCTTCAGGTCCAGCAACCAATATTTTTGCTGCATTCATCTGTCTTTTAATGATTGGAGGATTAGCCGGTCAATTTGTAGCTTCGAATGACGATATACATGTTAGAGGAATTATACAAGATCAAGGTGCTTATGAAGCAGGTATGAAACCGTGGGATACCATTGAATATATCGATGGTAAAGAAATTATTGGCTTGGATAGTTTCTATGAAATCATGGACGATTATTCTGCCAACGATACTGTAGTAATTTCAGTTTTACACCAAGATGGAACCAGAGAAAATCTCAGTACAACTTTTTCAGACAAACATGATTATTACATTGACTTAGGATGGAGTGAATCAAATCTTGACTCTCTAAATATTTCAAAGGGCGATCCTTTTTTGGGCATTGAAGGAATTTCTGAAGGAACCGCTGGAATTGATAGAATTGCAGGACCTTTATCTCCTAGGTGGGACGGAAATTTTGTTCAAAAAGCATTGGTTCTACCTTTCCATACTTTGGGCTTGATGATTATTCCTTTTGAACTTCAAGGAGTATCTATGCATCCTTTCGAAGAGTCTCTTTTGCAAGCAGATGATGATGGTTTAGCCTCAATTTTGGGTAAATCAGGATTGTTATTTTTAACCAATCTTTTCTTTTGGTTAATGTGGGTAAATATTCTATTGGGGTTCACCAATTTGATTCCTATGGTACCATTTGATGGCGGACATTTGTTTAGAGATTTATTACGTGGGATTTTGAAAACTATACGAAGGATTGGTAAAAAGTTGAAAACTTGGGATTTGAACCCGATGTGGATTGAACATATTTCTAGTAAAGCCTCTAGTATCTCATCTCTTGCTTTACTTGGTATGATATTATTCATCTTGATAATTCCATATGTATGATTAAACACTCTTTCTTCTTGCCAATTCAGCAAAGATGTCAATTTGTGAAGGGAATTTTTGGTCCACTTCAAAATTTTCTGAAGTATGTTTTGATATGATGTTCATATCTGATTTTGAACTTCTTATCTTTAATTGATTAAAATTATATTTTTCTAAACCGGCTTGAGAGCACACTAATGCAATGAAATCATTTAATTTCATTCCTTTTTCCCAGTCTAGATAGGGTTTTCCCCGGTTAGTTTTCGGCAATGGTGGAATCAAGTGAGACAATTTTCTTAATTTTCCAGACAACCCTTCAATTTCGACTCTAAAAATACGCCATGAATCTCCTCTGACCCCCTTTAATCGATAAGCATACAACGGCATTAATTTACATCTTTCACCTTCATAAACCATTGAATCATATTGATCTCTAGTTTGTCCTGAAAGATATATTTTTGATTTTTTCCTAGACTTAACTTCAATTGGAAAACAAATATCTCCACGTAGTGCAAGTAAATCACCAGAACCATCCATCCCCGAACCTGCAGCTCTAACAACTAAAAACGGACGCTTAAGAATCAATCTCATCTTTAATTTCTCTTTTTCATCACATGAGCGAATGACTGATTCAACCCCTTTGGGAACGCCGGCTAGTACCTGCCTCAGTTCTCGTTCATATTGGCTACTCACGAATATACATCATTGTCAAGCGTTTTTGATTACTTCGGTCTAATATGCGACTTTATGTTGATTTAATATGCAACGCATACCTGCGACGATAGGTTTGTTGAGCATGACGATTTAGAAGGTATATGGCCAAGTTGGCGATTAGAACATCTAATTTCCAATTATCATATAAATTAATTAGAGAATTGAGGTCTAGGAAAATCAATTTCGAGGTTTTAGATCCGTCTGAAAAATTACCTACTAAGGATGTAATTTGGTTTGCTGAAAGTCACGAAGTATTAGAACAAGAACATTTAGGAAAAGCAATACCGACGAATATTGATACCATTGAAGAAAGTATTGATTTAGCATTACTAGTAATGAAAGGACTTAGAAATCCTAAGCAATTGATTTTCGGTATTGATCCAGGCCCTTATCCAGGATTAGCTTGGCTGGCTGATGGTGTTTTTATTGGAGTTTCACAACTACAGTCTATTGAAGAGATTATAGATAAAATAGTCTCAATCTCTAATCTGATTCATTGTCAATCTTTATTGATAAGGATTGGAGATGGAGATCCTCTAATTAGAGATAGAATAATCAATCTCTGTATAAGGAATAACTGGAATATTGAGATTGTAGATGAAAGTAAAACATCTCGAGGATTACTTAGGCATAATCATTCAATTTCAGCATTAAGAATTTCTTCAATGAGTGGAACTAGAGTTTGGGAATTACGCGATATTGAACCTTCTTCAGGACAAATTAAAGAGATTCAAAGACAAAGTCGTAAATTTAGTAACGGACTTTTCACAATTTCTTTTGAGCAGGCTAAAATGGTTGCTAAAGGGCATTTTTCTTTACAAGAAGTGGTAAATAAAATGAATTATTCTTCTTCTGAAGAATGAACATATTTCAGCATCTCAATTTTTATCTGTTCAGATTCAGGAGATTGTTGTAAGATATTTTTCAACCCTTTTTCTAAAATCCAAGGTGAAAATAATACTAAACCAATTACTAATCCAAGGTAAATAAAAGAGGATTGAGGGACAAAACTTGCTCCTGGCGAATCGCCTCCACTGGCCATTAATTTAACAGAACCAAGCCATGGAATCTCTCCTCCAGCAACGCCGATTAGCCATTCCTCTCTAACAGGGCCAGCAACTCCAGATTCACTATGTACTCCAGATGAGCCATTAACAGCTAAGCCGCCTTGATCTACTGAACATTGATTATTATCTCCTAATGTTAAGATTCCTGCATGCTTTGGTTGCCAATCCCAGACAACAAGAAAAGACTCAACATTGGCGTGTGCCATTCTTTTACAATCATAATAACCGGCTTTATCTCCATTGAAATGAATAGTTATTTTTTCTTGGTCTGATACATTAGTACCAGGTACATTCCATGTAAGGACACAAGTCCCCATTTCTCCATCAAGATCTATCGAGTGAGAATCCCATGTGCCGCCACTAGGGCAGTGTGCGGAATTATTATCGTCAGCTGTTGCATTTCTATCCGGTGTCATAGTTTGACTTACTTCCACTCTAAGAATGGCACGATGAATGATAGGAGTTCCTGAATCGCCATTCTTTTGATAAATAATCACATCACCTTCCATACCATGCATCTCATGTCCATAAGAAGAGTCTTGCGTTGAAGTCGCTTCAGCAAATGTAATAATATTTTCAAAAGATGTATCCTTTACAAGAATCAAGTCTCCGGCATCAATACTTCCGATCTCGCCGTCGACCTCATGAATCATTGAAGAAGACTCTACAACTACCAATGGTGGCATTATTCCTGTGTGTGCCCAGAGCCCAACTACGAGAATGAATATCATTGCTGCAGCGAGAGTAATCTCACGCAGTAGGTTACCAAAAGGTGTTGATTCGGTCAATCAATCACCTCATTTCATCTTTTTTAATCCTCTTTCTTGCAAGAATTCATTCCAACTTTCAGCATGTCCAGCGCCTAGTACCTTTGCAGCCTCATCACCCTCTGCACGCCTTCTCTTGAGTTCTGAAAGAGAATCTATTTCTTTTAATTCATCTAGAATCGATACGTAACCTTTCAAAGAAAGAAACTCAGGTGTGATTATCAGTAGTAAAATTCCAGATAAGACGCCAAAGCCTATTGCCGCACCTGTGAGGTCTCCCCATTCACTGCTATCCTGTAAGAATAATAGTTGGTATCCTGAGGCTAAAAATAGTAATAATGAGGCACCAAATCCAGTTGCACTCAACATTAGTTGCCTACCATGTTGTTTTTCCCAAATATCCGAAATTAAGCCCATAATGGTCCCCGCCTAATCTAGCCACATGGGTTTTTATCTTTGACTTCTTTGATTGATTGTATTAACATTTAGGGGCATAATTGAATAGTAGTGTTTCCATCGCTAATTGTTAAGCGAGTGTTAATTGGGGCTAGACTATGAATCGAGCAGTTTTTTTGGTATCATTATTTTTGTTATCAATCTCCTCACCATTGGCTGCAAGTTCCTATACTAATTCTCAATTCGACGACGGTTCGACATCTTTTGAACATGTATTTTCTTCATCTGGAGATGTTAATGCAGGTGAAATAACAATGCCTTATGGAGCAGATGTTACTGAAGCATCGTTTACTTTCCGTGGTGAGGCTAGTCAAACTTCATGGATCAACTTTACATCTGATTCGGATTATGGTGGAACAGGAGATAATAATGGATATATTTCGGGCAATGTACCCAGCCCTTTCACCAGCGGATACAGATACTATCTAAATACTCAAAATCAAGGTATGGAGTTGCAGGGTAACCCTACAAATGTGGTAAATACATTATCTAGAACTGGTGATTTGGCATCCACTGGAAGTGCCATACACAATACAACTGGACAATTTGCAGCTTTAAGTGATCAAGGATATAATTCATTATCATTAAAATATCCAGATTTCACTGTTAGTAGTTCTGCTTCTTGGGGCTATGTAGGAGTAGTACTGTTGTATGAGGATGAATATTTTGTTCTAAAGTACACTTCTAGTTATCCTAGTCAACAACCTACAATTTTACGAATCAATTCTACAACAGGTGCATACATAGGGACTGCAAGTATGAACACAGGTTCTTGTTCAGCAACTTCTACCAATTCACTTTTTTACAATATTTATGATGCAACAGTTTACGATGGTTCTATTTGGACAGTTCACTATACTTATTACACAGTCAACAAATGGTCTGTAACAAAAACTGCAACTTCTTTATCTTGGAATTGTCAGAATACTTGGTATTCAAACGCTCAAGGATATATCAACGGAGTAGATTTTGACGATAATACAGGAAAAATGTATCTTTCAACTTATAGTTATCAATCTGCAGATCATTATTTGCATGAGGTAGATTCAACCAATCCAACTTTGATTAATGGGACTTGGTCAATTGGTTCTGCTGCAGGAATAAAGAGCAGCTATGGGGCTGGTTTAGTTGTCAATTTACCGACCATAATCTATAATGAATACGATAGGTCAACATCAGGATACCCTAGCAGGCATTATTTCTTCAATTTCAATGGTATTTCCCCCATTTTAATGGGTTCAGAATCATTATCCAGTAGAGGCCATTATGGTCTAACTGATTCAGATGATGGAAGAATTCTATTTGTCTGCCATTACACTAGTTATTGTAGTAGTTCTTCAAGGAAAATCCATAGTTATGGTGATGGAACTGTAGAATATACCAATCCTACTACGCTTTCTTCTGAGATTATATCAGGCAGGACCCAAACGCTTTCCGCTTCAATTGATACAATGACACTGAAGAGTTTGGTTGGATATATTCCAAGTGGTACTAATTTAGAAATTGAGTTATCAAATGACGGGGGTATGAACTGGGTTGGTGCATATGTAGGCCAATTAATTCAATTTCCTCAACTGGGTAATACTATTGATTGGAGAGTAGAATTAACTGCTTCAAATGGAGTTTCTCCGATTTTAGATTCAGTAGGAATTGAATATGTTGCAACTTATAGAACCAGTGGGTATTTTTATGCATACCAATATGTTGGTTCTGGTACATCATCAACAGTTGCTGCAACCTTAGACTGGTCAGGTTCAACCCCTACGGGTACCAATATCCAAGTTAGTTTTGGAGCAGCCTCTTCTTCCTCATCTTGCTCATCCAGTTCATCAGGTGTCCAAACCTGGACAAAAACAGAATCAGGAGTCACAAAGCCAATTTCTGGTTCAAGTTATTACCTATGTGTAAGAATTCAATTGACAACTTCTAATTCTGCAGTTACTCCATACATTACTGATTTGACAATTGCTCAACATTCGAATGCCCCATCTGAACCAGCACTACATATTGGTGGAGTTGAAGTTTGGAAAAGACTATCCAGTGAAGGGGCTTTGGTTGGAACCCAAAATGTGAGGACTTCCGACGCGTCTAGTAGCATTATTTCTACATTGAATAATTTAATTCCCGATACTGGTTCTGGTATGTCTGTGATTCCTATTAATATCTCTTCTGAAAGTTCAGGGTTATTGTCTCTAGAACAATTCTCTATAACATATATCATGAGAACTGTAAATTTAGATATCGAGTTTGATGAACAAGAAGTACTTCATCCGAGAGTCGAGCCATACGAAGTTGTTACTAGACATATCATTGGGGAACAAGCAAGTCAAATGAATAGGGCAGAATTGACACTTCTTACTGATGTTGGATCAAATCCTGTATTAGAGTGGGAAAATGGAGATATTTTTCCGCCACCAAATGACCCTGATAATTATATTGAATTAGATCAGAGTTCTTGGTCTTCAACCAATAATGGAATATTAGAGATTCATTGGAGATTTTCTGTAAATAGTGATTTCCCTGAGCAAGATGAAGTTAGGTTCAAAGCAGATTGTACTGATAACAGTGGAACAGATGGTTTTTCTCCGGTAGATTTGATTTCTAATGAAGCTGTATCAGTCAACCATTCCTATGGATTGGGATGGCTTAAGGTTAGAGATAATTCAGGATTAGTTGTATCTGATGATGTACCTGATAATTCATGGATTGCAGGAGGGGAAACTGTCTTTTTCCAAGGTGCAATGTGGTATGTTGGAACTGAAGATGCTCCACTTGACAATATGTTTGATGTTAGAGTCTCCAGAGAAGGATGGGTTGAAAGTAATGCTAGAGATACCAACAATAACAATGGAACTTTCTTTATTCCAATTACTATGCCTAATACTGACAAACCCGATGGATACACATTTGAAGTTCAAAACTTCAATGAAGTAAATCCTTCATTATCCATTCTTCCTAATAGCGACTGGTTTAGGACCTTCAAAGTTGATGCGACTGCGCCTCTAAAGATTGACACAAGTCCTAAGGATGAAAGTTATGAAGCAGCAAATTATAATCAAGAAGTAAGGGTTTTGGTTAAAGACCAAGTTGGAAGTCCAATGGCTTTGACTCTAAATTATTGGGTTGAAGCAGACCATGATTTGAATAGAAATGGACAAGCAGAACTGGAAGAGTATGCAAAGATAGTAGTTGAGAACTATACCGATGCACCAAATAAATGGTTTGAAGCAGAAATTGATCATTCACGCAATCCTAACATGGGCAGAGTTTCTTACTTTTGGGATGGACATGATTTGGCAGGTAATTCGATGTATAGTGAATTTCAAGATTCCAATGGCGATACTCAAACTTATCAAACCTCATTCGGCTTCGATTATGATGATGCGACATTCATAACAAGAAAAGATTCTGTTGCGGTATTTACTGGACTTGAATGGTTTGGTCATCAAGATGAACAACCTGTATATGCTGGAAAGACACAGAAGATTTCATTTGGCTTTGTCGATGAAAATACAGTTATTGATTTCGAGCATATTTCGTTAGTATTTGATTTCGAAGGTCCAAACCCGATTAATGATGCGCAAAGAATTTCTTATTCTGGCTTAAATGATACATTTTGGTCTGAAAGTCAATATCTAACTATTTTACCTTCCAGTAAAATGACACAGACTATCAATTCATCTGGGTTGCCACTTATTTTAATTGACTTCATATTCAAGTTTGAATGGGATTGGCCAGATGAAGAAATGAGTGATTTAGTTCTGTTATTCAAAGAGAGAGGTTCTGAGATGGATACTCAAATTTTACTTATCGAACATACCTTCAAAGTTGAAAATGATTTAGTAATCGCTCCATCCGATTATTCTGTTTCGGATGTAAGTGAGCCTAGAGTTGGAGAAATTGCCGATGGAACTAGGGTTAGGAATGATGACCGCTTATCTTTCAGTGGTAGAGTTGTTTATGAAGGAAGTAATATCCCGATTCCTAGAGATATTGGTATCTTAGTTGAAGTCTTTGATGGTGAATTGATATGGAGCGATGGTTCATTGGGTGATGGTGGTGAGTTCTTAGTAGAAGTACCTCTTTCCTCCGCCCAATCTTTACAATCCTCTCCATCCCGTACATGTTTAATTTCTATTACCAACATACCAGGTGAAGGCGAAGATATGTCGAATCAACTTGTTTCTACCACTCTACAAGTTATTGTTGATGATTCGTCTCCACGAGTAGTTCGTAGAATATCCCCGTTGAATGTTATCGACATATCACTTAATACTGATTTGACTAGTGTCCCAGTAGAATTTTCTGGGACTGAGGATGCTGATTTGACAGGTTCAATTCAAACTGTTCATTGGATAATGAAGGATTCTAGTAAAACCATAACAATTGGTTCAGGTTCTACAATTTTAGGAATGCAGCAAGACGGACAAAATGTGATTTGGTCTGGGAATTTAGATTTAACAGATAATGGCAGAATTATACCTAGGTCCGGAGATTTCGTTGGTTTCTATCTCACTGGATGGGATGCTGCCGGCAATCAATTCCCAGAAGTTTCGAATTCAGAAGCTAGTCCAATTCCAGAATTAGCACTAGATGATACTGATTTTGAACGGCAGTGGGTTAGACTTGGTAGTTTAGGACCAGAACTTAGCATTGAGAGTATCTCATTATCTGATGATCACGTATCTCCAAATACCAAGGTAGAAATTGAAGTAATTATTCTCAACAAAGGTGGTTCCACAGATTCACCCTTCAAGGTTGCATTCTTTGCCGGAGATACTGAAAAACCATTTGAAACAATTAATATTGCTGGAATTGGAGAAAATGAGAGGGTAATTGTATCAACCATATGGAAGGCTGAAGAAGTCGACAGAGTGAGAGTCGTGGTAGATTATGAAAATTTCATTGTTGAAGTTAATGATGCCGACAATAGTGCTGAACACTCTATTGATGTTGCTTATTCAAAATACTTCGGTTGGATTGACGCCCCTAGAGAAAACCCACTAACTTGGATTTTTATTATCTTGACTTTAATCACTGTGACAGTAGTAATTTCTATTGCATCAAAAACCTCTCTTGACTTTTCAGATGGGGCGCTACAAGAAGACTATGGATGGGAAAATGAAGAGGATGAAGAAGATCTTGATGATTTAGAACATGAAGATTACTGACCCTTTTTTGAATGATGATTACTACAAATCCTCAAAAGTGGTAGGCTAAAGGATACTACACAGGGGTGGGGAGAGTATGTCAAATGTATTTTCTCTGCTTAATTCAAAACTTCACAATTGTCTAGATGAAAAAGGATGGAATGCTACACCGATTCAGGAACTTTCTATCCCCGAAATAATTGCTGGAAAAGATAGATTATTGATTGCTCCAACAGGTTCAGGAAAAACTCTCTCTGCAGTTTTACCAATTATTCATAGGTGTTTAGAAGAAAATTGGGAGCCACTAGCAGTTCTTTACATAACGCCATTAAGGGCTTTGAATAGAGATATAGATCGCAGACTTAATGAAATTGCTGAATCAGTTGGACTGAAAGTTGGAATTAGACACGGCGATACTACTCAAAGTGAGAGAACACGTCAGACTCGTAAACCACCTCATATTCTAGTGACAACTCCAGAAACATTTCAATTGATGTTCACTGGTAAGAATTTGAGAGAATTACTCAAAACGGTTAGGGCAGTAATTATTGATGAAGTTCATGATTTGGCTGCCAGTGAGAGAGGTTGGCAACTTTCAATTGGACTTTCAAGACTAGAAGCTCTATCCGGTAGAAAGGTTCAGAGAATAGGATTATCAGCAACAGTTGGCAATCCAGAAGATGTTTCAAAGTGGCTTTCCAGCGAAAATGGAGAACCTATTATTGCGACAGGGCAGAGGACTACAGAATTAATTGTTGATACTTCTTTACCTATAGCAGAAGATGAAGTTGGTGGGATTGAGTTATCTTTGCCACCTAGGGCTCATGCAACATTTAGAGAGATGGTAGAAATAATCAGAGAAAGTCCTCCATGTTTACTTTTTGTGAATAGTCGTAATGACGCTGAAACCATTGCCAATAGATTACAAAAGATGGCTCCTGATGTGAAGATTGGAGTTCATCATGGTTCATTAGCAACACAGACTAGAGTTGAGATGGAAGAACAACTTAGGACTGGAGAGATTTCAGGTTTGGTTTGTACATCTAGTCTCGAGTTGGGCATTGATGTTGGAAAAATAAGCCGTATAATTCAGATAAAGAGCCCACGTTCAGTTGATCGAATGTTACAACGTGTCGGTAGAGCAGATCATCGTTTAGGAGGTATTGGAGTAGGAAATATCCTCGCTTGGGATTGTGATGAAATATCGGAATCAGCAGTTATCGCAGAACGTGCAATGAAACAAGAGATAGAACCGGTAGAATGGAGGAAATCCCCCAAGGCTGTTGTAGCAAATCAGTTGGTAATGATGGCTCATTCTTTTGGTGCGTTTCCTATTGAAGAGGCTACTGAAATTCTATCTAATACTAATCAATTCAAGGATTGGACTAGGGAAAAAACCGAATCAATTCTAACTGTCCTTTCTGATGGATGGATTCTAAGGTTTACATCTAAACCAGAAGAATTACCATGGTATAGATGGCCTAAAGCAGTATATGAATTGGCTAGGCTTGAGAGCAAGCAACATTCATTACCTGACGAAAGACCTTTATTTTCTATTCCCGATGAAGAAATAAGTGATGAAATTAAGAAAATCAAAGTCAAGGTCCCAAAAAGGTTCCAAAAAGGCTGGTTTTCTACTGCTGGAAGAACAAGACAATGGGTGACAAATCATCTTTCAATGATTCCAGATAAACAATCATACTTAGTTAGAGATAGTGTAACCAGGAAAAGTATTGGTTCAGTAGATGAAGCATTTGTTCTTTCATTGAACGACTCGGGTGAAGATGAAGATGGAACTACTCGCAGATTTGTAATAGCCGGAAGAACATGGATGATAATAGACGCAGATCCTGAGAAATCAGAGTTACTTGTAGTTCCAGTTTCAGATCAAGCAAAGGCTCCTCAGTGGGTTGGAGAATTGCCACCAGTACCTCCAGATATTGCTAGAGACATTGGTCGGTTGAGGGGAATAATTGCCGAAGACTTGGGAATCGATCTAAATGAGAACGATATCTCAAAAGATGAAATTGATACAACGCAAATTTTCGATAGAAGAAAAACTCAGATATCGGATTACCCGCTAAATCAATACGCTTTAGGAATGCTAAGTGAAGAGATAGGTAACCATGTTTCTGTAACGGGTAGTTTACCTACCGATAGAACAATTACAATTGAGGAAAGAAATGATGCAATAATAGTAAATTCATGCCATGGTTCGAAAATTAATGAAACACTAGGTCATTTAATTTTGGCAATGGCATCTACCAAATCGGGACATTGGGGTAGATTAATTGTTGAACCTACAAGAATTGGTTTACAAGCAAGTCAAGTCAAGGCAGAGGATATTGTAGGGTGGCTTAGAAATACTCCTCCAGAGGCATTAGAAGGATTGTTGAGTGTAACACTACCTAATTCTAGACAGGTAAGGTGGAGATTTGCACAAGTTGCAAAAACATTTGGGATTCTTAGACACGGAGTAGATCCAAGAAAAATAAATCTTCAAGCACTACTCAAAAAATACCGAGGTACTATAGTCATGGAAGAGGTTTTGGAAAAATTATTTTTTGAAAGAATGGACATCGATGGTTCGAAAGATGTGTTAAATGCAATTCAAAAAGATATCATTCAAATTGAGTTGACTCCTTCAGGACCATTAGGGATTTCGAGACGCTCAAGCAGAGATCTGTTACTGCCTAATTGGGATAATGCTGCAGTTAGAGAAAAATTGAAGCTACGTTTAACCAATGAAAGAGCCGTTCTTAGTTGCTTAAAATGTAAGGCTAAAAAGCGATTTAGAGTTGCTAGATATCCCGATTTAAATGATAAGAATATTTGTCTAAAATGTAAAGGTACAATGCTTGCTTGTTCTAGAGAAGGAATGGAAAAAATGCTCGATTCATGGATTAATTCTGAAGATGAAGCGGATCAAGTTAGAATGGTTAAGAATGCAGAAATCATACAAAATCGAGGTTATGAAGGAATACTTTGCTTAATGGCACGAGGAGTGGGAGAAGCAACAGCACAACGTATTTTGAGGAAGGTTCAGAGAAATGATATTGATGGTTTGTTAAAAGCAATTCATAATGCTGAAATCGAATATGCTAGGACAAGAAGATTCTGGGGTTAGTTAGCCGAATTTTGTAAATTTATTCTTTCTGCTGCTTCAACAACGTCTCCTTCCTGCCACCAATCAACAGCGATAAATGTCGGCCTCTTACCATGTTGATTCCAACATTCGTTCGCCCTTTCTACCAAGAAATCAACATCATTTGCTTCATCTGCTTGAGTAGGGTCTGCGAGTCCAACAGCATTACTTAGCCAATTATTCATATGGTAAACTTGTTGGTTTCCGTCACCTCTAAGAACATCACAGTTCATTTCAGAAGTACTCCTTTCACCGAAATTTGTTGTCCAGCTGTGTGTTAAGAAATCATGTATCCAAGGATGATTTGAATCACTCCCCTGCTCCCAAAAAATAACTACATTTGTGTTTTGATCAATCATCGATTGTAGAGTAGGCCAAGGTTCATTCATCTCATGAATGAAAACCTTGTCCATAATTCCTGAATCAATAAAAACCTGTTCTAAATGTTCGGGCTGTACATAATTTTCAACCAATATTGTTACCACATCTTGAGGTTCAGATTCAATTTTATCATTAAGACTTGAAAGCCAGTCAACTGCACTAACATTGCCGTAATGACAAGGGCTTGCGCCTCTGGAATCATCACCATGACAAAGCTTGACTTTACCTTCAGTCTCGTCATTCAGAGTCTCATAATGTGTATCTATCATAAAAGCCCTAATTCCTGCCTGCCATTGTGGGTTTAGACCTGTCCGATGATTACTTGCAGGGTAAAATATGCCATCATCTTCTGTTGCAAATGCATTATGTGTTTCAGGGAATGTTACATTATCATATGTCCTTAGACAGAGAATCAACATTCCATTACATGGTTTAGTGGGTTCCGGCTCTGGTTCCGGTTCGGGCTCTGGTTCTGGCTCCGGTTCCGGTTCAGGCTCTGGTTCGGGCTCAGGTTCAGGCTCAGGTTCAGGCTCAGTGTCAATGGTTGAATCATCATTTTCAGATTGATTTTTTCCAAGAGGGTCGGTAGGATCAATACAGCCCGAGAGTAACATGAGTAAGACAACAAGTAGAGTATTGAGTGTCCGGCCCATGCACCTGCGATGATAATATAAGACATCAAATCAGCGGTCAAGAATCAACAGTTCTAACTGAAAGACCCGCTTCGTTAATCATTGAGTTTGAAATATTAAAATCTTCAATCCACCTATC
>CEVS01097540.1_pt1 | contig 17690 bp, 14 predicted proteins | sample 361571 | NCBI WGS metagenome assembly CEVS01 (sample SAMEA2623850, study PRJEB7988) | marine metagenome | isolation source: saline water (ENVO:00002010), including | reverse complement strand
GAGAACCCACCAGCCCTATACATTCTAATTAAAGATGAAATCATATTTACAGCCTAGTATTAATGAATTTTTTTAATATTATAGTAAGGAACTAAATTCCCGCCAAAAGATAGCTTAAAATTTCCTCTATCAGGACTATTAACGCCCTCAAAATCCAACTTAGATTTCCCTTGATCTTTCATTTGATTTATTACATACCACAACAAGAATGTCGAATCGTAGCTTTCCTGATTATTTTTATTCGCTGTTCCATATAAATACTCAGTTGTTGCACCAATATCAGAAAAAATTACAGAGTATGCTTGTTCATCATTCCTAAATAATTCAAATAGTGTAATTAAATTTTTCTGACTTAATTTATCTAATAAATTTCTTAATATTTTGAAATAATTTTTTGAATAAGGATGATTTCTTTCTTGGCTATTTAAATTAATCTCATAATTGCTTATAAAATTTGAAAAATCTTTGGAAATTTTCACCTCAATTTTTTCGTTTTCTGCATATCCAATTTGCTGCTTTCTTATAGAAGATAATTTGTTATATAAATCTTCTTTTGAACTCGATAAATCAATAAATGATGTGTATTTAACTTCCGATTGAAATTTGTATAAGTCGTTGTGGTAGTTATACCAATGAAACGGTCTCATGTCCTGAACATCTGGGCTCAAGTTAAAACTAATATCCTTATATTTATCACCTATGATGTCTAACACATTATTAACAACAGACATTCTTTCAAGCCTTTTTTTATTAATTCTTAAATTTTTTCTTTCAGCAAAGTAAAATCCGCTATAAATTACAAGTTCATTGTTAGTAATAGATGTCTTGTCTTTATCTAAAAGTGCAACAAATCCAGCAACTAGCTCGTCATTTTTATAAACTAAGTATTTATCATGATTATTGTCTAAAGAATTCAAGAAGTCATTATGAAAATAGATTGATTTATTTGAACTAAGGAGAAATAATTTATCCCACCCATCATTATTATTATTTTGAATTACTTTTAAATTATCTGACATAACTTAACTTTGTGTTCATGATACAACTCTAAAAATTTTTTTGAAAAATCTTTCTACCATTTTATAAACATTCTTTGATTCAAGAGATTATAAATATTTATAAAAATACAAATAAGACTCTTCAATCGGAAATTTCTCTTATTAGTTTATGTTTTAGTGAAATTTTAATTAAATCGTCCACTTCTTCTTTGCCGTAAGGAAGATGATTATACAAATCTTTTAATGAGTTTTTCCCATCACAAAACGCATTTAAATTAACAATTTTTGTAGAAAGTTCTTCACGAAGTTCACTAGATTTAGTTATAAAACTAATCCCAGCATAGAGATTACGTTTAGATAAAAATGGCTCACCTATAGTTGAAGAAACATATACTGGTTGATCTTCAATGTGTTTAATTAAGGAATTAACAATATTGAATGAGAACTCTAATGATTCTGGTGACACTATATCCAAATTGTCTAATGAAGTGTGATACTCTTTATATTCTCTAAACAAAGATCTTGTAATTGTAACAAATGGTAAATCAATATTAGGGTGTGTATATTGTCTTTCTTCACTCCCTTTTTCAAAGTAAGACCTAGTGTTGTAATCAATACTTAATTTATCAAGTGTTTCATGAGCAAAAGAATCGGCAAGTGAATTTCCATATCTCGAAGGAACAATATTTGGAGTTGCATCATCTCCAAAACAAGTTAGCACAAATCCAGCTATAACGTTTTCGTTCAAGCTCTTTAGATTTTTATTTATGTAGCAGAGAGTTCCAATTGTTTCTACATTAAATAGGAATCTATAAGAGTACTTCGTTTCTTTTTCTGACAATAACTTAGCCATAAAAGTTAGAATTGCTGGTGCTGCCAATTCATTGTTTACCATTTCAGGATGACATAAATATGTTGAGAATATTATTTCTTTTTTTGATTTTCCTTTTTTGTAAAATTCAGCAGTTTTTAAAACACCCTGATTTTTTTTTGCTTTTATAACAACTTTATATTGATCTTCTTTTAATGATTTAAATTGTTTATCAGACATACAAAATCCCCAATTTGAGTCATAAAATGAAGCAACATAAGGTATAGCGTCTGGTAGATTTTCAAGAGTGAAAATATTTTTACTAAGCTCTTCTAAGCTTAAAATTTTATTAACCGGCTCAGAATAGCCCAAAACGTGTAATGATGAATCATCCGAGTCTACTATTGTTTCACCAGATGAATTTTTAATGTAAGCATGTTCTAGATGCCATTCTGGAGGTACCGTCCAATCAAAAATTTGAGTTCCACTTTTATATTCATGAATTATTAAATTTGGAATTTCTTTTCTAATCAAATTGAGAGTTTCATCATAGCCAGGTCCTGCCAATGTTCTCTTTATGGGTAAGGATTGTTTAATCCAAGAATAAATGTCACTTCCAACACTCATGTTCTATTTTACCTAACTTTCTATTTGTAAAAATAAATTAATTACAACAATACTCTCAAGTTCAATTTAAGAATATATAATATTAAATTCTTATAAAATTTTAATCTTATAATAAAGCTTAATTAGATTATCATAAAATAATTGCCAAGGCTTAAAGGAAATAATTATGAAAAAAATACTTTCCAGATTTATTAAATTTCTCATCAGAGTTTGCCTAAATCTAAATTTACATTTTTTATTTGCATTTTTATTAATGAAAATAACTGGGATCAATAATTCAGAAGCAAAAGAGGGAATAATTGTATTTGGGCGAATAAGTTCTGATTTAGAATTGCTAACAAAATCTAAACAATACAATTATTTTTATTTGCATAGACTCCAGTTTTTTATTACATCAATATTTTTAGATAGAGAAATAATGTCTCAAAAAAGATATTTTGATGCTACTGATAAAAAGTCTCAAGAACAAAAACAAGAGCTTAAAAAACATCTTTTAAAATTACTTAAATATTTTAAAGAAAAAGCAAATGTTAAATACATTTTTGCTGCAGGCTACAATTATTTTGAACATCAAGAATGGGCTAATGCTGGAAAAGAACTTGATATCGAATTGATAATTTATTACAAAGAATGTATCTTTTCAGATGGCAGAATCGATGGTGCAAAATTTTATATCGAAGAAGCTGCAAAAAAAATAAAAAACGTTGATAAGGTTTTAGTTTATGGGGAAACAGGGTATAAGCAATTTGTCAATACAAATTTAGTAGACAATTCTCAAATATATAAAGTCGGTTCTCTTAAGGCTGATGAACTTTATAAAAATTTCAAAATTTCCAATTCAAATAAAAACAAGAAAACAATAACTCTATTTGCTTTTCCGGCAGGAGAATTTCCAAAGGGATTTGATGCAAACTCTTACTATTCCCAACAATGGCATGCAGGATATTGGTGCCCTAATTTATGGAAAGAAACAATTAATGAATTTGCAAAATTATCAAATAAGTTTACAAATTATGAATTTCTTGTCAAAACAAAATCTCGCCCAAGTACAGAAGTAGTAAAAAGCTTTATAGATGATGAAAATATAGATAATTTAGTTTTTTCAGATGAAATAACAGTATCAGAGGTATGCCAAAAATCAAAGTTGGTTATTGCCTTCAATTCTACTGTGTTAATTGATGTTTTGATCACAGATGTAAATTGTTTAGTTCCTCAATGGCATGAAGCATTAGACCCTATTTTAAAAGATAAGCTATTCTTAACTGAAACTTCAAAAGGATATAATTCTGTTCATTCAGCAATGGAATTTAATAAATTTATCTCTTCTTTAATTGATGATGATTTCGATACAACAGATTTAAAAAATGACAAAAACGCAAGACAGAGTATTGTTAATTATTATCTTGAAGCTGTTGATGGCAATGTTATGAATAGAATTCACCAGGTCTTAAATGGTATTAGCTAAGACTACTTTTGTCGAAATAAATGACTTTAAGTTTTCATCGGAAATTTTGGAGTGGAGAAATGATGAAATAACTAGATTAAACTCTATTAATCAAGATATCATATCCCCCTCCGAACATAAAAATTGGTTGAGTTCAAAAATTAAGTCTAGAGAAACAATGCTTTTAATGCATTTCTTTGAATCTGAACCGTGTGGTCTGATAAAACTTGACAAATTAGATAAAAATAATTTTGGGATAAGCATTAATTTAAATCCTGAATTTAGAGGTAAAAAATTATCTTCATTAATAATTAGTAAATCATTACATTATTTGATTAAGCAAGGAGAAGATTCAAATATCAATATCCTTGCTTCAATTAAACATTCAAACATTCCAAGCATTAAATCATTTGAAAGATCTGGGTTTAAACAGATAGTAAATGAAAATTCAAAAGAACTATTATTATTTAAAAAAAATTTAAAAAGAATTAGTAATATTCTGTTTCTTGGATATTCATCAAATGAAACCAGTTTAATTGAACATTTAAAAAACTTAGGATATGATGTTACATTTGAAAATACGAAATTGGAAAATACAGCACTCAAAAAATATGATTTTGTAATATCTTACGGATATAGGCATATACTTACGAAAGAACATTTATTACATAGTAAACAACCACCAATAAATCTTCATATCTCTTATTTGCCATTCAACAGGGGTTCACACCCAAATTTTTGGGCTTATTATGATAAAACTCCTCATGGAGTAACAATTCATCAAATTGATGAAGGGATTGATACCGGCTTATTGTTATTACAAAAAAAAATTGAACTTAATGATGATATGACACTAAGAACCTCATATTATTTACTCCGAGAAGAGATAGAAAAATTATTTATAGATAATACAGACAATCTTTTATATTCAACCTTGAAAACTTATCGCAATAATTTTCCCGGAAGCTTTCATTTAGTTAAAGATTTACCGAAAGATGTTGACTGGGATTTAACAATTAATCAATATAAAGACAAAAAGTCAAGCGAATAAAATTACCAACTTTTTTCATTTATTTGTGTTTGGCTAACTTCTAAATTGATTTTTTTCAGATACGGGTTATTTGTAAACAGTTTGTCAATTTCGTGTATATTGTTTTGATTATTTGAAAGATTTAACTTGTCATAGATTTCTACGATTAATTTATAGTCTTCAACATAATCTAAAGTTAAACGTAAGTTTTTATTATTTAAATTATAATTTTTTTCAAATGAACCTAGTCTGAAGAAATTAGGATTTTTTCTTATATATAAGGTTACATGTTCTAAATCTTCATCCAAGAGTTTATAACCATTTAATTTGACCAAAGCTTCTTTTTTAATGCATTCAACATCATTCCCTCTAGGAATTAGTCTTTTAACAATATTTGAAGTGTATTCAAAATTATTTTCTAAATGATAGTCAACAACATCTTTAATAACATTCGAGTCAATCAATGGATTATCTCCGGTTAGTCTCACAACGTTTGAACATTCATATACTTTAGTTGCATCAATAAACCTGGAAAGGACATTATTCAAGGGACCCCTTATGAATTTAATATTTTGTCCTTCTAAGTAATTGCACAACTCGTCATCAGTTTTATCGACAGAAGTTAATACAACAACTTCATAAAAAACGTCAGAAAGCTTTGCACTATCGTGTACTCTTTTTATTACAGTTTCACCATTAAGTGGTAATAAAGATTTACCAGGCAATCTAGCAGAACTCATCCTTGCTTGGATTCCACAAAGTGTTTTCATAGTAAATATTTAAAAATCTTCTTCAGATATAGGAGAATTTTTATTTAGATCTGTTTTACTTTTACTGCCAAGCAATTCTTTGTATCTATGGGGATGTAAACCTGTTGCAGGTCTCACAGATCTTGTATTTTCTAATGTAAACGTTTCACCCTTTTTTATTTCTTTTGTAGTAAAAATACTTCTCTTAAGAATTACGTTTGGGGTTTCAGACTTTTTAGGCTCAAATAAATTTTCATTTAATGAAGTAAAAAGGCTATTAATTGTTCTTATATAATCGCTAAATTCATCTTTAGTTGCTGAAAAATCTTTATCTAAACTATCTCCTTCATCAACCATGATATGTTTTTCAAAAACTAACCCACCTAATGTAAGTGTAGCCAGTGCTGCATAGTGATTATTAGAGTGGTCAGATAAACCAGTCTTTACGTTGAATTCGTTAATTAATCTTTTAGTTCTTCCGACTGAAAACTCATCTAGCGGAGCAGGGTAAGCACTTAAACAATTTAGTACAACAAAATTATCTACTAAATTTTTTTTAAGAATATTGATTGATTCAACAACTTCAATTTCAGTACATCCTCCTACTGACATAATTACAGGTTTACCAATTTTGGAGACCTCCTCAATAAGCTGTATATCATTTGCTTCATACGATGCAATTTTATAAATTTCGCAATCTATGGACTCAAGAAATTCTAAATCTGTGATTGAGAATACAGATGTGAATGGTATTAAGTTTTTTGATTTTGCATAATTAAATAAATCTTCATGCCACTCATATGGTGTTGCTGCTTGTTCATAAAGCTCATATAAAGAATATCCTGACCAATTACTTTCATCACCCAAAACGAAGTCTTCTGTGTTTGATTTAAGCGTTAAGCTATCTGGTCTAAATGTTTGAAATTTTACTGCATTTGCACCAGCTTCACTAGCTAAATCAATAAGTTTTTTTGCGATTTTAAGATCTTGTTTATGATTTGCTGATATCTCGGCAATTATAAAAGGCTTTTTATCAATTAGTTTTTCTAGATTTATCATATTTACTTGATTTTAATAATTTAATTTGAATATTTTAGTTCTTTTTTATTTAAAAAATTTTCGACTAATTTAATAAATCTCGTCTCTTTAAGCAATGTTTCATTAGTTAAATTATTTTCATTGATTTTAATTGTTTTGTTGTTTTGAGAACTCATAAAGCTATCAAGTGGATAAGCAACATCGTTACACAATTGGTAATAGTATTTTTTAGATAAATCAATTAAGCTATCATCAATTTCAAAGTTGGAACTCCCGAGACTTTCATTTAACGTTTTTAAATATTCTTCCCTACCTTGAGGAGAAATTACGAACCCTAAATTGGAGTAGTGACTTTTTGCTGAAACAATGACTTTTTTTCCTAATATCGTTGCTTCAATACCAATTGTTGAGTTATAAACAAGAATTAAGTCAGATTGTTTTATTAGATTATAAGAAGAAGAATTCTTGACACTATTCAAAAGAGAAACATTTGGATAAATTTTATGAATTTTTTCACCATACCAATCAGTTACAGTATAAAAGGTCTTTTTAATTTTTCTGTTTTCACCAGGATGTGGTCTTATAACAAAATTCACATCACTGTTGTTATCAAAAACTTCTTTTAAACTTTCAAGCCAATCATACATTGATTCAAAAACACTATTAGAAACATATTGACTTGTGTCCCACGATACATTTGTAAAAATAGATACAGTAGATTTCCATTCCTTATTTGTGTTTGTTATATCTATAGTTCTTGCAAATACTTGATCTTCAAAAAACTTTTCATCATAATTTTTATATTTATCAAATTTAAATTTGTGTTGAGGTGTAAAATCGTAATTAAACTCTATGCTGTGTTCAAATTTTTTTGACATCCCTCCCTCGAATGTAGCAACGTTTACATCTCTTAATTTGCACATCTCATACAATATTGCCTCAGGAAAAGATATGCCATTAAAAACTATAACCCCGTCATATTGCTCCAATCCAAACTTTTCAAAATAGTTTTTTAAATTTATTGAATCACTTATTAACCTAATGAAATATTCTTTTGACTCATTATTTAAATCAGAATGTCTCTTAATCCAAATTATGGATGAACTCACCAGTTTTCCAAGATTTATTCCTTCATAGTTGTAATCTTTTAAAGTTTTTAAACTCAAAGATCGTAGTCCGACTGAATAGTCTTTTTTTTCAAAAGAAAGTTCAATTATGTCTAGATCTCTATATATTTTTGAGTTCACTTTTTTACAACTAAAACATGGCATTTTATTGTTTGGTGAGAAAGGGCTGCCACCCAGATGGCAAATATTCAGGAAGTTTATGCATTGAACAAACTCAATTTGAGCACCCACACACTTTGCTGAGTTAATAAAAGCTCTCAATCCAACATTCAAAAAGTTTGGTGTATCTAAATTTAATGATGGACAAAATATTAGTATTTTTTTTAATCCTATTTTCCTTTTTAACAGATATATACTTTTATCATCTAGAAGTTCTAAAATACCTTTTCTATTAAAAAATAAACGTAAATAATATCTAAGACCTAAATATATATTTCTAAAGTTTGAAAATTTTATTTTTTCGTACACAAAATAACCTTAATCCCAAAAAGAACAATATACTACAGATTTAAATCTGCCATTATTTTATCAATTGAGCTACTTTCAAAAAATTTACTTATATGATTTTTATCTTCATTAGAATATTCCAGTCTTATTTTCTGATCTAGAAACATATTAAATTTTTCTTTAAATTCATTTTCATTTTCACAATAACCATTTAATTTTGTATACATATTTTTTGACTTTAGATCTTGTTCCATAAGTTTTTTTGTCAAAATTTGTGGATAAAGAATTGTTGGTTTGCTGTAAAGTATGGAAATTAAATTTACACTTGTGTGCATACCTATCACCAAATCTATATTTTCTAGAGACTGGTAAATTGACGTTCTTATAAATTTATAATTCTTTATGCCCACTCTTTTAAGAATCTTATGAAAATTTTTAAAATTTACATAGTAGTGAGGTTTGATAATCAAATTAAATTTGTGAGTATTATTTTGTTCCATGCAATTTTTTATAGTTATAAAAAAATTTAATATATCTTCATATATGTATTTTCCTGCTGCAGGCCCAAAATTTCTCGAAGAACCGAAATGCCTTACGTTCAGTAAAATATTAAAAGAATTATTTGTATTTTTATTTTCGCTATTTTTTATTAATTCAATATATTTATCATCGACTCCTGTATACCCGACGGACTTATATGGAGTATCACCAAGCTGTTCAACCACGAATTTTTGTTCACTTGCCATCCAGTATTCATAATTTAGAGGAAAGTTTTTTACAGGTCTTTCATTTTCTTCCAATTTTCCAAATGGTGTCACGGGTCCCCATTTCGTTCCTTCAATTGTATAAGAGCTTACAGGTACCCCAATTGTTTTTAAAGAATGTTGGTCAATCCATTTAAAAATGCTTTTATTAATTTTTCCATTATCGAAATCATTTCTTGTATCTATAAATACATAATCAGGCAGTCCATCAAAAAATATTTCAAAGTATTTAACTGGATTTGAAATATTATTAATAAAATAATTAATACACTTTCTTAATATTTTGCTTAGTAGATTATTCAAATTGTCCCTATTATTTCTGCATACATATTTGATAACTCTAGTTAACACTGAACCAAAGAATAGAGTATCTACTGAAGTTGCAAACGTAATGCTTTTATCATTAGTAAATAACTTTTTTGGTTCATGATCAAACCAATTTAAGTAAGAAGGCTTGGTAGTAAAAATTAAAATCTCATTTTTTTTATCATCTACAAACTCAAAAAGAGGAATTGTAAAATCTAGGCTAGGACTTTCTTCAAGAATTTGTAATATTTTCAATTTAGTTTGAATTATCCATACTTAAATTTAATGCATCAGAATAAAAATTTGAATATTTGATTAGTTCTTTATGATTTCCTTGTCCTGAAACTTTTCCATCTTCAACTATGATTATATTATCTGCTTTTTTGATAGCGCTTAATCTATGTGCAATGACAATTATTGTTATATCTTCACTCAAAGTCTCAATTAAATTATAAATTTTGCTTTCAGAATCAATATCTACTTGACTTGTTGCTTCATCGAGGATGATTATATTCGAATCAGAAAGCAAAGCTCTAGCAATTGCTAGACGTTGTTTTTGGCCACCTGACAAACCTGATCCATTATCTTTAAATTCAAATTCAAATTTATTGTCAAGAGACATTATGAAATCATATATTTGCGCTTTTTTAGTAGCATCAATCAGCATTTCTTGAGATGCTTGCTCGTTGAACCAAACTAGATTATTTCTTATGCTTGTATTAAATATGACGGGATCTTGACTAACATAGGAAATTTTTCGCTGCCAGGATTCTGACTTTATATCTAATAAACTTACATTATCTATAAGAATTTCCCCATCTTGATAATCATATATTTTTAACAACAAGTCAACAATTGTTGTTTTACCACCACCAGATGGACCGATTAACGCAGTAAATTTATTTTTAGGAAAAATTAAATTTATATTTTGGATATTAAATTTTCTATCATCCAAATATTTGAAATTTAAATTTTTTATTTTTATCTCTGAAGACAAGTTTTCAAAATTTAAGTCTCCATCTTTCCTGATGCTTTTACTAGACGAAACTAGAAAACCTTTAATTCTGTATATATCGGGAACAATCCCTTCAATTCTTATTCTTATCGAATTGAGAGAGTTGATTGGGGATATTAATCTAAAAATTATAATTATAAATGGAACCATTAGAGGTAACCAATCATCTGAGGGTTGATCAATTACATACGAGCCAATTATTAAAAGTAAAGCAATAGAAACAGCATTAATAGTATTAAAAATAGGACCTGATAAAGCATTAATTTTATTTCTTTTATCGACATTACTTTTGTATATGTGAATTCTATTTTTTGTCCTGCTCATAAAGTTTGTTGATCTTCCAGTTGCATTTATATACTTTGAATTTTTCAATGTTTCTATCAGAAGAGTGTTTAAATTTTCCAGACTCTTTATTGTTTTTTCAGATTGTATTTTTAATCGCTTTCCAAAAAATGCTTTAACCAAGATTGACAAAACACCCAATAGCAAAAAAGCATTTAAAGTCATTAGAATAGATACTTTTAAAAGTACATAGCTGTAAACAGCAATTATAAAAATGTTCTTTGAACCATTTAATATTTGACTGAACAATGAACCAACTTGTCTTGAACTTTCAGAAATAAGTGAAAAAATATATCCATACGTTATGTCATTTCTTTTATGTTGATCTATTTCAAAATATTTTGAAATTAACTTATTTTGAATAAGTTCGGTCAAATCTGAACTGATGTTTATTGAAATAAAATTAGAAAAAATACTTAAAGTAGTCTCAAAAATTGTAAGTACTATTATCAGCAATGCGAAAATTCTTATTTTTTGCAAATCTCCTTCTATATTTAATTCTGTTAATAAATCGTTCAAGAATGATAAGCCTAATTCATCAAAAACTTCCTCAGAATTCTCATCAATTATTGGTAGAAGCAAACCAATGCTGATACCACCAGAAATAGCACCAACCATTGACAGCAATAACGAAGTAAATATTGGCACAAAGAATCTCTTTAAAATTGATTTGTAATTGAATGCTAGTTTTATAAGTTCCACTTAATTAAGAGTATATAAGAAAATAATGCTTACAAAAAGAAACCTGGTTATAAAATGTATTATATGTCTAAATTTTGTGTTGGTTTTACCGTTCTTAACCAAGAATATTACAATTCGATTGAGAGATCATTAAAAGAACTTAGTAAACAAGATTGTAAAATTACTATTATTTCTGAAGAAAAAATCAATACACCTTTTAAAAATTTTGTTCTAAAAAACTTATTTATCAATTCACCACCTTCTAATGATAATTTAGATCTTAAAATTTGGAAAAATAACAATCTTTATAAAGCTGATCCTAGATATGTCAACAAAAACAAAAAGATAACTAAAAAATTACAACAAAATTATATTTATGCATGCAGAAAATATTTTGAACAGAATAGGGTTGACGTAATGTTCTCAGGCGCTGCCGGCTATCTTATTTGGACAATCCCACACACTGTCGCTCTTGAATTTAACATTTTATCTTACAAGCTTTTACAAACTGAATACTTAAATCCATACCTAAAGGGTAAAAGAATTTGGTTTTCATCTAATTTATTTTGGGATCTAAAAATCAATCAAGAGTATCAATTTAATTATGATCAATCAAAACTTGAAAAACACATTAATGACTTAAAACACTCTATGCTCGTAGATGATTTCAATTGGGCGAAGAAAGCGTTAGAACTTAGAAAGAATTATTCACCAAACTCAATATATTTAATAATAAAAAGAATAATAAAAATAATAATAAAAAATGATTACCTTTCAAAATTCGCAATTAGATCGACTTTAAATTCTTATCTAAATAAACGTTTGTATATAGATGCTAAAAATATAAATTATGAATATCTACTGTATCCTTTAAACCAGCCAAATGATGAACAATTACTAGTGAGAGCACCAAAATTTCAAAACAACATTGAAAATATTAGAATGGTGGCCAAAAACCTACCATTAGATATAAGGCTTATAGTAAAGGAACATCCAGTAAATCCAGGAATGTTAAAACCTAGCGAAATTAAAGACTTAAAAAATGAATTTTCCAATATAGATTTTGTTTCGCCAAGTTTACCAATTAGACCACTAATTAAAAAAAGTTTAGGTTTATTTACCATAAACTCAACTAGCGGTATCGAAGCACTTATTACTGGAAAGAAAATTGTAGTTATGGGAAATAGTTATTATAAATATAACCCAATGGCAATTAAACCAAAAGCAACAAACTCTTTAAAATCAAGCATATCTGAATTAAAATCTATTTCAGAACATGATCAAAAATCAACTGATAAAATGTTAAAAATGTTATTAAACCAAACTTATCCAGAACCATCTATTTATGAAATAGACAATAATAATTCATTTTTGGAAGATGCTTTGATTAGTAAAATAAATCAATTAAAAAGATTTAAAAACTAATAACTCTTTATTTACAAATTATTTTGGATTAAAATCTTAAAAGTGGAAATAAACAATCAAAATATTCTAGTGACTGGAGCAACAGGTTCATTTGGTTCTAAAATGGTTGAAACACTTATCAGTGACTTTAACCCAAATAAAATAATCATCTATTCTCGTGATGAATTAAAACAGTCAGTTATGCAAAAAAGCTTTGAAGAAAAATATGGTGCAAAACTTATTAAAGAAAAATTAAGATTTTTTATAGGTGATGTCAGAGACGCTGAAAGACTAATGATGGCAATGAATGAAATAAATATAGTAATTCATGCAGCTGCACTAAAACAAGTACCTGCAGCAGAATATAATCCAATGGAATGTATAAAAACAAATATAATGGGTGCTCAAAACGTTATCAATGCGGCAATAGCGTGTGACGTTACCAAAGTAATAGCTTTGTCGACTGATAAAGCTGCAAATCCCATTAACTTATACGGAGCAACCAAGCTAGCATCTGATAAATTATTCACGGCAGCTAATAACATTGGTGGTAAAAGCAATATTACATTTTCTGTCGTTAGGTATGGTAATGTATTTGGATCAAGGGGGTCTGTTGTTCCTTTTTATCTTGATTTGTTAAATCAAAAACAAGATTTTCTACCAATAACTGATGAAAGAATGACAAGATTTTGGATAACTTTAGAAGAGGCTGTAAGTTTTGTTATTTCTTCTTTAGAAATTATGAAGGGTGGTGAAATATTTGTTCCAAAAATTCCAAGTGTAAAAATTACAGATTTAATTTCAGCATTAAATCCTGAAATTAAAACAAAAATTATAGGCATCAGACCAGGTGAAAAATTACACGAAGTTATGTGTCCTAAAGATGAGTATCAAAAGATTTATGAATTTGATAAATTCTATGTAATAGAACCCTCAATATCATTTAATAAAGGTGAAAATGATTATACAAAATATAATGAAAAACTAAAAGGAAAATCGGTCCAAGATAGTTTTGAATATAACTCTTTTAATAATGAGTGGTACTTAACTGTTGATGAAATAAAAAATTATATTGCAACACTTAAGTAGTCTATTAGAAATTTATTAATCAAACTCTCGTCAACACTTCTAAAAAATGAACCATATTTCTCACTTAAAATATTCATTTCTTCTTCAACTTTGTTTAATTTATGTAAATTTTCTAATTTGGAATCTTTAATAGTTAAATTGTGATTTAACATTTTATCAATTAATAATTTCTCAACATCATTTCTATATACATATAGAAAAGGGATTTTGTGAGCTAAAGCAATATACTTTGATGTACCACCTGCGACTTTACAAAACTTTATATTTTCTGAAGAAAATACTTCAGATAAAGATTTGTTAATAATTCTTTTTTTTACTTTATTTTCGTATTTTTCAAGCTTGTTTAAAGGATCCATAAGATAAACATCTCCAAAATTTTTAAAAAATTTAATTTCTTTTTTAATATCAATAAGACTTTCATCAGAAACTCCCCCAAATGAGAGAAGTATCGGGTAAGAATCGTTATAAATATATTCCTTGTTTGTAATAAATTCTGGAAATGAATTTTTTGATATTGGAAAAAATTCTGGACCTACTAGCAACTGTTTGTTTTCATTGTATAGTGCTTTTTTTGAACCAAAATTGTAATCAAGAATTATATCCGAATCACTTTCACCTAGGTAATTTAAATCATCAATAATTAACTTTTTGGTAGAAATTTTATTAAGTAAATTTCTATTCCAATAACTATCGAATACAACTAGGTCATAATTGTTTATTATATTTAAATCAATTTCCTCAAAATTTATTTTTTCATAATCAAAATTATCTAACCAAGAAGGAATGGATTCAATTTGACCAAAAATTTTAAATTTAAAATATCTTGGATCGAGACTAGTAAGTAATTGGGTTGTCCTTACTAAGTGTCCCATTCCGATATCTGGACTAGATATCGTAATTCCTGCTACAGAGATCAATTTAATTGTTGGAATTCGTTTAGAGCTTCAATTGTAAATTCAATTTCTAAATTTGTAAGCTGTGGAAACATAGGAATTGAAACAACTCTACTTGTAATGTTATCTGAAACTGGTGTATCAGATGTATAATTTTTAAAACCTTCCATCTTGTTAATTGGGGGATAATGAATTTGTGCGAAAATATTTTTTTCTTTAAGAAACTCTAACAGTTTAGTTCTCAACTCTATTGAAGGAACTAAAACAGGGTATAAATGATATACATGCGTGTAGCCTTTTGGGATATGCTGTTTTGTATAAAAATCAAAGTCTAAATTTTCATCATATATCTTGGAGATATTTTTTCTTGATTGAATTAGATTATCTAGCCTTAATAAATGAGAATATGCAATAGAAGCTGCAATTTCATTAGGTCGATAATTAAAAGCTACTTTGTTAATATCATAGCCAAAACCAGTTCTTTTACTCCAATGAGGTAATCCATGACTTCTTAATACATTTAATTTTTCATGTTCTTCGCTACTGTTTGTGCATATAACACCTCCTTCACCGGCACCAATATGTTTTGTTGCATGAAAGGAAAAAGTTGAAACGTCTCCAAGTGAACCAGACAAGTGATTGTCAATTTTTGCGGAAGGTGCATGGCATGCATCTTCAACAAGAAATACTCCTGCATCCTTACAGATTTTAGACAGACTCTTCATATCACACATTAGGCCCGCATAGTGTGGTGCAACCACAGCAATTGTGTTTTTATCTATTAAGTTTTCTACACTTGATGGGTCGATTGTCCATGTATCTGAATTAATATCAGCAAAACGAATATCTGCATTGATGTATCTACCGAAGTTAGCATCAGCAACAAAAGTCAAGGGAGTTGTTACTATATTTTTTTCACTGATTTTTGAATCTTGATTTAACATTTCTGCAACCAAGTGAAGAGCAGCGGTTCCGTTAGAACACATAACACCATATTTTTTATCCGTTAGATTAGACATATACTCTTCTACTTTATTTACAAAAGGGCCTTGTGTTAAGAAGTCGCTATTCAGTACTTCCATTACAAACTTTTTATCATTTTCTGTAACTTGATGTTTCATATATGGGATTGGATTATCAAATTTTTTCATAATATCATTCTAGTATGTGCATTAAATCTACTGATAAATTTACATTTTGAAAGAAAGCTTTTGAGAAACCTACTTTTAAAATTTCCAAAAATAACAGGACCCCTCAGGGGTTTATATAATTTTTATTTTGGTGAGAATGAAATTCCGGTAATAAAAAAAATTTTAAAACAGAATAAAAATAACTATATCTTTTTTGATATTGGAGCAAATTACGGAATTTATACATTTTTATTCAGTAAAAAATCACAACATAGTTTTATATTTGAACCTGTTAATGAATGTCTAGATTACATTAAATTAGGTTATAGATTTAAAAACATAACTTTTATTAATAAAGCTGCTTCAAATGAACACAAACTAATAAATTTAAACATACCAAAAGTTAATTCAAGAAAAGTATTTGGAAAGTCATCAATAGACAATGAGTTTGAAGAATTCGAAATAAGGGCTATAGACTGTATACCAATTGATTCTTTATTTAGTCAAGTTAAGACTTATAAACCTAATAAATTATTTATTAAAATAGATGTAGAAGGTCATGAAAACAAAGTTATCGACGGTGCTATAAATACACTTTCAAATTTTAAATCACTCCTACTTATTGAAGTGGAAAAACGTCACAACAAGGATTATTTATACATTTTTAATAAATTAAATAATATCAAGTTTCAGACCTACTATTTAGAAAATAAAGCTCTAAAAAAACTCTTAAATGAAGAAGATATTAAAAAAGCTATGAAACATACAAATAATTTTATTTTTAAAAATTATTGACATTCCTTACCTACTAAATCAATTTATAATATGAAAATGCTGCCTATTAGTTTCACACAAACTAGATTCATAAATCCAATTGTTTTATTCAAGGCTTTTATATGGTTTTTATTAAGAGGCTTCCAGTTAAATAATAATAAAAAATATAAAAATATATTTTTACACAATCTTGATAAGAATGATTTTTCTAATCTTTTGATTCCAGACAACATCAAGGTTACGAAAAAAATTGAACAAGGAACTCTGATTCTTTTAGGTAAATTTAAAATATTTTTTATTTTAAGACTTATATTCTCATTAAAAAAAGTTCGATTAGTTGATAAAAACTTTTACTTAAGTTCAGAAGCCTCCACACGACTTAGGCTTTATTATTATGATTTTTCAGATATTTCAGAAAGAACAAATTACATAAACACATCAATGGAAAATTTTAAATCTTTAAAGAAAATTATAAATTTTGAAAATATTGCACTTTTGGGAACAGGACCTTCTTACGACAAAGCAAAAGATTACTATCATGAAAAAAATTTAGAAATAGTTTCTTGCAATTCCGCAATTTATGATGATGACCTTTGGAATAGCGGTTGTAAAATAATTTGTTTTGGAGACCCTGTTTTTCATTTTGGAAATAGTTCAGAAGCATATCGATTTAAACAAGAAGTTATTAAAAGATTCAATACTAAAAAATTCTATATAATTTGTCCAATTGTCGCATTTCCAATTTTGGTTCATGATTGGAAAATAGATAAAAGATATATTATTGGGTTGCAACCATCTGAAAATAATTACAAAATTGGAATCAATAAAAATCTATTATCACCAAATACAAGTAATGTTTTAACAGAATTTATGCTTCCTTTTGGCTCATTACTTTCCAAAAACATATATTTGGGAGGTTTTGACGGCAGGGATAAAAATGAAACAAATTTTTGGAAATATTCAAAAAAAACAACACAAACATTAGACGAACATAAAGATAATCATCCTAGTTTTTTTTATG
>CEVS01140604.1_pt1 | contig 17747 bp, 14 predicted proteins | sample 361571 | NCBI WGS metagenome assembly CEVS01 (sample SAMEA2623850, study PRJEB7988) | marine metagenome | isolation source: saline water (ENVO:00002010), including | reverse complement strand
CCGAAGTGCAGGCATCAGCATTTTTTGGAGATGACAACACAACAGATTCAGGATCAGGAATTACTTCTTTTTTACATGAAAAAAGAAAAAGAAGGATCAATAAAACCTTTAATTTGAATTTCATAGTTTGAGAAATTTAAAATTTTCAATTTTTCCTTCTGATTGAACTGAAATCAAATACATACCTCTTGGATAATTATCCATATTAAAAATAAAATCTCTTTGATATTTATCAAATAATATCTCCTTTTCTTCCAGTAAGACTCCATTAATATTGAAGAGTAACAATTTAACCTTATTATTTGTTCCTCCTACCATAACATTTATCTGATCTAAAACTGGATTAGGGTATATTTTTGAGCTCTGTGAAATATATATTTCCTCCTCAAATTTTCCTTGACAATTTATATCAGTAGTAACTTCAATTGAATTCAATTCCTTATTTAATTTAAATTGATAAATTCCAGAAGAATTAACTGTTATATTTCTGTCATTTAATTTAATGTAATACCTAGAAGCTCCATTGAGTGAAAGTGATAAAATTTTATCTTCTATATTTAAAACAGAACTAACTTCTAAATCCTTAGGTTCATTTATTTTAGCTAAGAAACATGTTTGAAATTCAGCTTCTTCAATTGTAGTAATACATATTTCGTAGTCTCCTGGTGAGAGTTCAGTTAATTTAAGCCCAGAGAGTGAATTAAATTGTTTTGTTTCAAAAAACCCATTATTTGAAATTATTTCAGCCTTATAATTAAAAATTGCTCTTGAGGAAATATCAATCTCACCATTATTTTTACCAATGCAAGAAGCGTCTTTTTTAGTTAGAGTAAAATTATCTTGAGTGTAAAAATCACAAAGATCTCCAATCCCATTATTATCTATATCTGATTGATCATCATTATAAACATTTGGACAATTGTCATAAACATCAGCATATATATCACCGTCTGAATTCTTTAATATATCCCCTGTATAACAAATTTGAATTGAAAAGTCAATTAGTTCTCCAGTATCTTGAGGTCCTTGATCAACAATTTGTAATATCCAAGTTCCATTCGCTCGCTCACCGTTATATATATCAAGACTTCCGACGGGGCGAAAGGATCCTGTAAATGGAGCATTAGCTGAGGAAATGGATACTTGTGAATCTTGATCAAAAACAGTTTCTGTATAATTATCTCCATCACCACCTGAATTCTGAGATAAAGTAACTTTTGTGCCATCTGGAGAAACTAAATAAATTCTCAAATCTTCTACCCAGGTATGAGTTAAAGTCAAATTAACATCAATATCTACAATATTTACAATATCTGGAATTTCAATGTTTGTAACAGTTAATCCGCTTTCATCCAATGAAATTGCGTCGTTAAGACTAATGGGTAAGTTTTCAGATTCGTATAATCCACATGTGATTTTTTGAGTTTTGAAACTAAAGGGATTTGAAAAATTACTTTCCGAACAATTGTTGATTGACTTGACTCTCCAAAAATAGTTTGAATTAAATTCTAGTTTATCAATATTATAAAAGTTTTGATCAATGTTTTCTGAAAAGATAATTTCCTGAAAATCAGTATCTTTTGAAATTTGAATATGGTATGTTGATACATTTTCATCATCATTCCAAGTTAATGTGGTAGATAGAGACACTTCTTCTAAATTATCTTCAGGACTTAATAGCTCTGGAGGATTTACATCATCAGTCCTATAATTTAGATCAAAATCAAAACTTCTTGAAACACTAGCGCTTTCAGCTTTTAAACTTATATGAATATCTTGAGGTGATAAATTTTCAAGTCCAAAAATTTTCACCTCTCCAGAACTAGTAGAATTATTTAATTTGTCAGGACTTATATTAAATGTAAGTCCTTGAGGTAAATCATCTATAGTTAAGTTTACATCTTCATTAAAATTTAGATAAGTGGAATAATCAAAATTAAACTGACCCATATTTTGATCACATATTTCTTGAATAAAATTTTGAAATTTAATCACAAAGGGACTTTGAATAACGGATATGTCTTTCTTGTTAGCAGCAAAGTAAATTGAATTATCAGGTTTTATCATAATCCGAGCATTTGTTGAGCTAACAGTTGAAGGAACAATTACTTCAGCTGAACCGTCATTAGGTGTTTTTTCTAAAAGGATTTCACTAGAATTAAAGCCATCGGCTGAAAAGTAAATATTTACATTCTTTGTTTCAATAGGAGATAAATTTGTCCCGGCAACATCCCAATTAATAATTTGTCTTGTACCTGCTTCCCATATTAAACCTGTTTGATTTTGTGAAATTATTTTAAAGGGGCCTAAGTTAGAATCAACAGTAATTATTTTTTTGTCTGAGGCAGTCCTCCCTTGCTGTCCAATTGTGTCAGCAGATCGATCTCGAATAGTTATTCCCCAAGTCAATGTTCTATCAACATTAGATACAGTCTCCCAATTATCGCCTGCACTTGGATTTCTTTGTGTCAGATTACCATTTAAAATAGCTGCCATATTAGGAATATATCTGTAATTTAAGATCGATGGAGGGAGTGATCTCGCTTGAGCTCCGTTAACCTTATCTGGGCCAAAATTAGTTGCATCCACTTGGCCATTATCTAACTGTTCCCAACAATAATATAGTATATCTAAATCTGGATCACTTGCTTCTGCTATGAGCTCATAAGCTGTTCCCATTGGAATAACAATATCTTCACCTGCAGAAACTATTGGACTTTGATTATTAACTGATTCAGAACTAAAACAACTTGAAGATTCAACATAATCCGTAATATTTTTTATACTATAGTAATGAAAATAAGGATCTCCATGTAATACTACGTTATCTAAACCAGTAATACCCGCATAGCCCATTATTGTAGAACCACTTCCAGGTTCAGAATTCACACCTGCTCCTTCCATATTATGTGAAAAAGTATGAAATGCTCCAAATTGATGCCCTAATTCATGGGCAACATAATCCAAATCAAAATAATCATTCATAAAGACTCCTCCAGAGGTTGATATGAAGGGATGAGAGGTATATGCGCTCCCTTTCTTAGAATCAATGCACACACTACCTATATAGCCTGCATTTCCATCTGCCTGTCCGTAGTCAAAAACCTGACCTACATCATAATTTTCCGAGCCAAAAACATCATCAAGTGTCTTTTGAACTTCTTCATTTAAATCATCTGAATAGGGATCTGTTTCAGGATTGTCATATAATAATGATGAGTCAGAAACAAGTTCTAAATGAATTCCAAGATCATTTTCAAAAACTTCATTCACCCTATTAATTGTAGAAGCAACAGCTGCAAAGGCGTCCTCTGAGTTTGTGCCATTGGAATCATCGTCATCTCCCCAAAAAGATGTGAATTCACCAGTTGCAGAAATTGCGATACGAAATGTTTTTATGTTTTCAGATAATTCTAATTGCGATGAGCCTATATTTTTACTCTTGAGATAACTTGAGGTAGTTTTTTTTTCAGTCTTTGTGTAGCATTTAAAAACTTCTGAAAATGGGTTTTTAGAGCGTAGATAAGAAAAATATATTCTTGAGTCATCTTTTAAAGGTTGAACAAAATGGTTTAGCCCATTTGGCATTAAGATCCATATATTAACCCCCAATGGCGAGTCAGATAATCTAACTTTAACATTTCTCCTATCGTTACTTTTACCTAAATACGTTTTTACATTAGGATATTTACTTTGAAGCTCAGAAGACAAAACCTTTGCTGGCATTAGATCAAAACTTTCAAAATCACCTTTCTCATTGGGTAAAATTAATTCAATAGATCTTCTAATGTTTTTGTCAAACTTTATCAAATTAAGTTCATTAGATATTTGCTTTTTATTTAATCTATAAAAACGCCAATCATTTTGTCTGTTTTTTACTATATCTGAAATTTTATCCTCTGAAATAAGGGTCCAATTAGATTGAGCAAAAGAAAAAGAATTGAACAAAAAGAAAAAAAACAATATTCTTAGAAGCATATATTCCCCAAATCAAATAATTTTTTACGTAATGTATAAAGTTAAAAATTAATTACTTGAAAAATCATTAACAATTAAAATGTAATTTTGTAAGACTTTGTAATCTGGTAAATGAAAATCATTCATAATCTAGAAAATTATATAGCGGAAAAATCTTCAATTATAACTATTGGAACATTTGATGGTCTACATATCGGTCATCAAAAAATAATTTCTGATTTAGTGTCTATCTCAAAAAAAGAAAAACTAGTTTCAGTATTACTAACTTTTTTCCCTCATCCAAGAATGGTTCTTCAAAACAATAATATTGAAATGATCGATACTATTGAGGAGAAACAGAATCTTTTAAAAAATCTTGGAGTAGATTTTCTTGTCATCCATCCCTTTACTAATGATTTTTCTAGGCTAACACCAATTGATTTTGTTAGAGACATCTTGGTAAATAAATTTAAAATATCAAAAATAATAGTAGGTTATGATCACAGATTTGGGCGAAATAGAGAAGCAAATATATCAGATCTTAAAAATTTTGGGGAAACATATAATTTTTCTGTTAATCAAATCCCAGCTCAAGAAATTAAAAGTATATCTGTAAGCTCAACAAAAATAAGATCTGCAATTCTTAAAGGAGATATTCAAACTGCTAATAAATATCTAGGAAGAGAATTTAAACTTACAGGAAAAGTAATTAAAGGAAATAGCATTGGAAGAAAATTAGGTTTTCCAACAGCAAATTTAAAAATAGATGAAGAATATAAAATAAGACCTTCTAAAGGAGTTTATTTGATTCAAAGTACTATTGGTGATAAATTATTTTTTGGAATGATGAATTATGGAAAAAGACCTACATTAAAAGGGAGAGAAAATACAATTGAAATACATTTTTTTTCATTAAATAAAGATCTTTATGATTTAAAACTTGGAATTGAAATCATAGAAAAAATTAGATCTGAAAAAAAATTTGACTCCCTTGAAAGCCTAAAAAAACAACTTTTTTTAGATCAAAAACAGTGTCAAAAATTATTGATGGTAAAACAAAAAATCAATTTCTAATAACAATCATTAAATTTGTAAAATAACTATCTTACAATGTTACCACTTTCATTTATTCGAGAAAACAAAGATTTTATTAAAAAGGGTCTTACCAAGAGAAATCTTTCAAACATAAATATTATTGATCAAGTAATAGAACTAGATCAAAACAGAAGATCAATTATGCTCAAATTAGAGAATATTTTATCTAATACTAACAAAATAAATAAGGATATTGGTTTAAGTATTAAATCAGGTAAAAAAGAAAATATAGATTCTTTAAAATCAAAGAGTAGTAAATTAAAAAGTGATGCTAAAAAATTTCAAGAAAAATTAACTCTAATAGAAAACGAATTGTTTTCTATACGAACTAAAATCCCAAATATTCCAAATGAAATTGTGGCCCAGGGAAAATCCTATGAGGATAATGAAAAAATATTTGAAAGTGGTAAAATGCCAGAACTAAAAAAAGAATCTCTCTATCATTGGGATTTATGTAAAAAGTATGACTTAATTGATTTTGATTTGGGCAATAAAATTACAGGATCAGGATTTCCTGTATATAAAGGGAAAGGAGCTAAACTACAACGTGCTCTAATTCAATATTTCCTGGATAAAAATATTAAAGCCGGTTATAAAGAATATCAAATCCCTCATGTTGTTAACGAAAAATCTGCCTTTGGAACAGGACAGCTTCCAGATAAAGATGGGCAAATGTATCATGTTGAAAATGATAAGCTATATTTAATTCCAACTGCTGAAGTTCCTCTTACAAATATTTTTCGAGACAAACTTTTAGAATTAAATGAATTACCTATCAAATTAACTGCATATTCGCCATGTTTTCGCCGTGAAGCTGGAAGTTATGGGAAAAATGTTAGAGGGCTTAATAGATTACATCAGTTTGATAAAGTCGAAATTGTTAGGATAGAGGAGCCTAAAAATACAATATCTGCTCTTGATAGTATGGTAAATCATATTAAAGGAATTTTAAATGAATTAGGACTTCCATACAGAATTTTAAGACTGTGCGGATCAGATCTTGGTTTTACATCGGCTTTAACTTATGACTTCGAAGTATATTCTGCTATCCAAAAAAAATGGTTAGAGATTAGTTCAGTCTCTACATTTAATAATTTTCAATCTGAGAGATTACGTATAAGATATAAAAATAAAGAGGGAAAAAAATCTCTAGTTCATACTCTCAATGGAAGTTCACTTGCTTTGCCAAGAGTAATTGCTAGTTTATTTGAAAATTTTCAAACTGAGAAAGGGATTAAAATACCAGACGTGATTGTTCCATACACTGGATTCAATTATATTGATTAGATGGAAAAAATCAAGCCTAAAAAAAAATGGGGGCAACATTTTTTAACCGATGCCAATATTGCTAAAAAAATCGTTAGTAATCTTTCTTTTGATACGTATAATAAAATTCTAGAAATTGGTCCAGGAAAAGGATTTTTAACAGAATTTTTATTTAAAAAAAAAGAATCCTTGTATTTAATTGAAATTGATAATGATTCCTGTAACTTATTAAAAAAAAAATTCCCGAGATTAAAAAGTAAAATTTTTAATGAAGATTTTTTAAAGATTGATTTAAAAATAATTTTTCAAAAATTTAATTTTGCTGTAGTTGGAAATTTCCCCTACAATATTTCATCTCAAATAGTTTTCAAGATAATTGATCATAAAGAGAGTATCCCTTTTTTTTGCGGAATGTTTCAAAAGGAAGTGGCAAAAAGAATATGTGAAAATGCTGGCACTAAATCCTATGGTATTTTATCAGTGATTTGTAGTATTTTTTATAGAAGAAAATATCTTTTTAATGTTTCTCCGAATGTTTTTGTCCCAGTTCCAAATGTTGAATCTGGTGTGATATCATTAACTAGAAAGGAAAACTTCATTACCGATTGTAATGAAAAATTATTACTTAAAATCATTAAACTCGGATTTCAACAAAGAAGAAAAAAATTAAGAAATAGCTTAAAAATTTTTGACTTACCAAAAGTTATTTTAGAAGATAGTATCTTTGATCTCAGGCCAGAGTTTTTATCTGGAGATGAATTCATAAAATTGACCAAAAAAATTGAAAATGCAAAAATTCAAACTTGATGAAAATGGTATCGATTATATTAAGTTTTTGGTCAACGATAAGTCTAATCAGAAACTACGTAACAGGTTAAGAGATATACACTATGCAGATATTGCTGAAATATTAAGCAAAATATCAACTGAAGAAGGAACCTATTTAATTAAGTTACTTGACAGTGAAAAAACTGCTGATGCCCTGGCTGAATTAGATGAAGACATCAGAGAGAATATAATTGAGAATCTCTCTGTTAAAGAAATTGCAGAAGAAATTGAGGAATTAGATACAGATGATGCTACAGATCTAGTCTCTGAATTACCTCAAGAAAAACGCGAGAGCGTAATATCTGAAATAAGTGATTCAGATCATGCAGAAGATATTAGAGAACTTCTTAACTATGATGATGATACCGCTGGTGGTTTAATGGCAAAAGAACTTGTTAAAGTAGAAGAAAATCTGAGTGTTTTGAATTGTTTAAACACTATGAGAGCCCAGGCAGAAGATGTGACAAGGGTTCATTCAATTTACGTTGTAGATTCCAAGAATAGACTAAAGGGAAGATTATCACTAAAAGATTTAATTACTGCAAATTCAAAGGCAAAAGTTAAAGATATTTTTATTCCTAAAGTTGATTTTGTCTCTGTTGATCAAAAGGGAGAAGAAGTTGCAAGAATAATGTCAAAATATGATTTAGAAGCAATCCCTGTTGTAAATAAAAAAAATCAACTTTTAGGCAGGATAACTATTGATGATATTTTAGATTTGATGAAAGAAGAAGCAGAAAAAGATTATCAACTTGCATCAGGGATAGCCTCAGATGTTGAAGCAGATGACACCATATTTCAATTAACAAAAGCCCGCTTACCCTGGCTTTTTCTAGGGCTTCTAGGAGGTTTAGGAAGTGTTTTTATACTGAAAGATTACGAAATAATAATGTCTAAACCTGAATTAAGAAACTTATTTTTTTATACCCCTCTAATTGCTGCAATGGCTGGTAACGTTGGTGTCCAATCGTCTGCAATTATAGTTCAGGGATTGGCTAATGATGTTGTGAAAGGATCTTTATTTTCCCGTCTTGTAAAAGAAGTTGGATTGAGCTTAATAAATGGTTTAGCTCTGTCAGTTATATTAGTTTTGTTTGGAGCAATAATTAATCAGGATTATATCATTAGTTTTACTATTGCGGGGTCAATGATGGCAGTTATAATTGTTGCTGCGCTTGTTGGAACATTTATTCCAATTATTTTAAATCAAAGAGGAATAAATCCTGCCATAGCAACAGGTCCTTTTATTACTACTTGTAATGATATTTTTGGGATTTTCCTTTTCTTCTATATTGCTCAATTAACTTTAGGTTTCTGATAGAGTTATGAGAAAAATCCTAGTCCTTTGTACTGGAAATTCATGTAGAAGTCAAATTGCTCATGGTTTTTTAAATCACTATACCTCTAATGATGTTAAAGTATTTAGTGCTGGTATAGAAGCTCATGGATTAAATCCAAAAGCAATTGAAACTCTTGCTGAAGTTGGAATTGATATAAGTAAAAACACTTCAAACTTAATTGATGAATATATCAACATTTCATTTGATTTCATAATAACTGTATGTGACAATGCTAAAGAAAGTTGTCCTGTTTTTCCAAAAGGAAAGGCTATTAGAATTCACCAAAATTTTTTAGATCCTTCAAAAAATGGTGAGGAAGAAAATATGAAAGAAGATTTTAGGAAAATTCGTGAAGAGATAAATACTTTTTGCAAAAATTTTATTTCAGAAAATTTAGCTAATTAATTTTCACTTAAAACAAACTGAGCAGTTTTATATGTTCTTTGCTCTAATAAAATCTTTTTCCCCGATTCTTTGATTTCTTTAATTGAAGAATTGTCAAAATGTCTAATAGTATGTAACAAAACATTTTCTTTTACCTCAACCTTAAATTTTAAATTTAATTCTAAAACTAAATCTTTAAGCTTTCCATACCTGTCATTTATACAAACAGCAAAAGAAATAGCAGAATTTTGAATCATTTCAACTCTCACTTTATATTTATCCATAAGTGAAAAAATTTGACTTATGTTTTCTTCAACAATAAAAGAAAAATCTAAGGTTGAAAGTTCTAATAAAGTTTGATTTTTCTTTAAAATAAAACAAGGAATAAGTGGATTAAGCTTAGAGCCTTCATAAACTTTTGTACCATTCCCTTTTGGATTTTCAAAGGATTTAACAAATAAAGGAATTCTCTTTTGCTGAAGAGGCTGCAGTGTTTTAGGATGGATCACAGATGCTCCATAGTAAGCTAATTCAATTGCTTCCCTGTAGGATATATTTTTTAATAATTGTGTTGTTTTAAAATATCTAGGATCAGCATTTAAAACTCCAGGAACATCCTTCCAAATAGTAAGAGATGATGAATTTAAAATAAAAGCAAATATAGCAGCCGTGTAATCTGAACCTTCTCTACCTAAAGTAGTCGAATAGCCTTTAGAATCAGATGCAATAAAGCCTTGAGTTATAATTGTATTTTTATTTTTTGTTTCTTTCTTTACAAGCTTTCCGGTTTCATTCCAATTAAGGGCAGCATTTCTGAAATAACTATCTGTTTTTATACATTTTCTAACATCTAGCCAATAATTTTTAATTCCTTCTAGTTCAAGATAAAAGCTTATTATTTTAGTAGAAATCAATTCTCCAAAACAGACTACTTGATCGTAAATGAAACTATGATCTGTAGATTTGTTAATCTTTAAAAAATTATTTAATTCATTAGTTAATTCTACTATATCATTATAAGGGGATTTTTTAGTTTTTTTGAAAAGATCATTTATAATTTTTAAATGATCTTCTTTAATTTTATTTAAAATATCCATATAACTTGATCCGCCTTGCATATAATCTTTTACAAGAAATTCTAAGGCATTGGTTGTCTTCCCCATTGCAGAAACAACAATTATGGTATCGTTGTAACCTGTTAATTTTAATATCCTTGTTATATTTTTTATGCTTTTTGAATCTTTTACTGATGCTCCTCCAAACTTGAATACTTTCATTTATTTTTCTATTTATTAATTTTAAGCTGAACTGTTTTCCAATCTTCTAATACTTTAGCTCCACTTTTTTTGTAAAATTTGATAGCAGACTTGTTCCAATCTAAAACAACCCACTCAACTCTTTTAACTCCTTTTGAAATTGCAAAAGAAATGAAAGTGTCATATAATTTTGTTCCTATACCTCTACCTTTCATTGATTCAGTAACTATAAGGTCTTCTAAATGGAGTGTTGGGCCTTTCCATGTTGAATATCGAGGATAGAATAATGCCATCCCTACAACTTCAGAATTAAATTCAGCAACAAAGCAGTTAAAAAGTTTTTTTCTGCCAAATCCATCTCTTTCAATTCTTTCCTTTGTTAAAATAACTTCACTAGCTTCTCTTTCAAATAGAGCTAACTCTTTGATTAGTTTTAATATAGAATCAGCATCTTTCTTTTTTGCCTCTCGAATGATTACTTTCATAATTCAAAATTAATATGCATGGATTTTAAATATATCTTTATTAGAAATTATAACATTTTTATTTTCTTATGTGAAAATTCAACATGTTATGAAATGTTTATCCAGTCCTTAACTTTGTTAAAAAAAAGGTCAGGGCGATCAAAATGTATCCAATGTCCAGCTTTTTCTATTTCTAGAATTTTAGAATTTGGAAAATAAGATCTAATTAAATCTTTATCAGTTTTAATATTAATGTAATTAGATCTTTCCCCTTTTAAAAAAAGGACAGGTTTATTAAATTTACCTCCCGTATAAGGGAATTTTTCAATTATTGAAATAGACTTTTCAAGAACTTTAATATTTGGATAAAAACTAAATTTCCCCGAGTTCAATCTATATAAGTTTTTCATTAAGAATTGACGTATCACAAAATCATTTACATATTTTTCTATATGAATATCTAAATCTTTACGTTTTTCTATCCTATCTAAATTTAAATTCATTAATCCTTCTGCAATTTTTCTTACTTCTGCTTTAGATTGATAATCTTTTGGAGAAATATCAGAGATAATTAATTGATCAATTAATTCAGGTTTTAAAAGTGATAAAAGCATTGCTGTTTTACCACCCATTGAATGACCAATTATTATGGTTTTTTTAAGCTTGTAATATTGGAAATATTCATACAAGTCATCAACCATTAAATTATAATCGAATTTTGAATCCCAAAAACTTTTACCATGATTTCTCAGGTCAATCAAATGAACTCTATATCCTATAGATTCAAATCTCTTTGCCTGAGCTTTCCAATTACTCCCCATACCCAAAAAACCATGCAAAATTATAAGGTCTTTTGATCCAGACCCTAAAATATTTGAAAAAAGTTTTCCCATTATTTTATTAAATTAAGATACATCGGAATAACATTTTCCAATCCTAAATAAATTGACTCACAAATTATTGCATGACCAATTGAGACTTCTAGAAGATTTGGAATATTCTTAGCGAAAAATTCAATGTTTTCAAGATTTAGATCATGCCCTGCATTGATTCCCAGGCCTATTTTATTTGCTTCTTCAGATGCTATAACATATGGTTTTATAGCTTTTTTAGGATCTTCTTCATATCCTTTTGCATACTTCTCAGTAAAAAGTTCTATTCTATCAGTTCCAATTTCTTTTGCGCTAGAAACCATTTCTTTAATAGGATCAACAAAAATAGAGGTTCTTATATTTGATGATTTCAAGTCACCTACAACATTCTTTAAAAAATCTTTGTTCTTAATTGTATCCCATCCAGAATTAGAAGTTATTGCATCTCTGGAATCGGGAACAAGAGTAACCTGTGAAGGTTTTATTTTTTTTACTAAGTCAATAAACTCTGGAATTGGATTACCCTCAATATTATATTCAGTAAATATTACTTTTGGCAGCATTTTAGCATCATCATATTTAATATGCCTTTGGTCAGGTCTTGGATGAACAGTTATACCATCTGCTCCAAAATTTTGTACATCAGAAGCAACTTCCAATAAGTCTGGATAATTGCCCCCTCTGGAATTTCTAAGAGTTGCCACTTTATTTATATTGACACTAAGTTTTACCACATTAATTAATTTGGGACAAAAGTAAGGCTCTAATTTGATAGATTTTAATTAAAACAAGGAAAATAAAGTTTTGTAATTTTGACTTAAATTTTCTAAAATGAATATTGGAATTTATTGTGCTTTTGAGAATAAATCAATTCTAAAATATGCTAAAGAAACTATATCTCTTTTAAATGAAATGAGACATAATCTTAGTATTGATTCTAAACTAATTAAACACTTACCAGAAAAGATGACAAAAAATCATAAATCTTTTGACAGTAATGAAACTGTTAAGAAAGAAATTGATTTTTTATTTTCAATAGGTGGTGATGGAACTTTACTTAGATCAATAACTCATGTTAAAAATACTGAAGTCCCAATACTTGGAATTAATGCAGGTAAACTTGGTTTTCTTACAGGTCTTCAAAAAGAATCTATAGCCGAAGGGTTGAAAGATTTTTTTCAAAAAAAATACAAACTTATTAAACGCTCTCTTTTAGAAGTAAAATTATCTAAAAGTCTTAAGGATTTTGATCAATTTAATTATGCGCTTAATGAAGTTACTATAAATAGAAAGAATTCAACCTCAATGCTTAGTATTGAAACAAAAATAGATAGTAAATTTCTAACAACTTTTTGGGCAGATGGGCTAATAATTTCAACTCCAACCGGTTCAACGGGCTACTCTCTGAGTAGTGGGGGGCCTATATTGTCTCCACAGACAAAAAATTTAATATTAAATCCTATCTCTCCTCATAATATTAATATAAGACCTTTAATTCTTCCTGAAAAAAGTAATATTAAGATCAAAGTAACAGGTAAAGGTAAAAACCATTTAATGTCATTAGACTCAAGGATCTTTTCTGTTCCGAATCAGACTGAAATTAAATTAAAAAAAGCCCCTTTTTCAATTTTTACAGTTGAGTTGGAAAATGATAATTTTTTAAAAACTTTAAGTAATAAACTTTTTTGGGGAAAAGATACCCGAAACAAACAATAAATTTAACTTTTATTAGTTTTAAAAAAAGGAAAATTATATCAACAAAAAAAATATTTTAAATTCTTCCCCAAAAGGGAAACTAATGAAAATTTTTGTTCTTTTTATTACTTTAAATTTTAGCCTATTTTCTTTTTCTCAATTTCATGAATTAGGAGGTTTTTTCGGTGGCAGTAATTATATAGGAGATATTGGATCTACAAATTATATTTCCCCAAATAATTATGCTTTAGGTCTGATTTATAAGTGGAATATGACTACCAGATATTCTTTTAGAGCAAGTGCTATAATTGCTAACATTCAAAAAAGTGATTATACTTCAAAAAACATAAACCGCTTCCTTAGAAGTTATAAATTTGATAATAATATACAAGAGTTCTCAGGGGGGTTAGAAATAAATTTTGAAGATTTTAACTTACATAATCCGGAAACCAAATTTACTCCCTTTATTTTCTTAGGAATAAACTATTTTGGTTATGATCTTTTTTACCACGACCCTACAAATCAAAATATTGTTAACTATGGTAAAGATGAAAGTATTTCAATTCCCATAATTTTTGGAGTTAAAACTAATCCTTCTCCATTATTTGTCATAGGTTTTGAAATTGGAGCTAGATATGCACTTACAGATAATATTGATGGAAGTAAACCCGTTGATCCATTTAGTAACAACGATAATTTGATTTTTGGAAATATTAATAATAATGACTGGTATGTTTTTTCTGGTATAACAATTTCATTTACCTTTGGCGATCTGCCTTGTTATTGTAAAGAATAATTATGGAAAATAAAATACTGAAAGTTCCTCATCATTTAGCAGTAATAATGGATGGAAATGGAAGATGGGCGAAGAAGAGAAATAAAAATAGAGTTTTTGGCCATTCAAAAGGAATTAATGCTGTTAGGAAAATAGTTGAAGAATCTATCCGTTTAAAAATAAAATATTTAACATTATATGCTTTCTCCGCTGAAAACTGGAACCGACCTGAAGAAGAAATAAGCATCTTAATGCAATTATTATTAAAATCATTAAAAAATGAATTTAAAAAGTTTGTTAAAAACAAGATTAAACTTAATGTCGTTGGAAATATTTCATTGCTCCCAAAATCAGTTAAAGAAGAATTATCATACGTACTTAAAGAAACTTCAAAAAACAAACAATTGGTCTTAACTTTGGCTTTAAGCTATAGTGGAAGAGAAGAAATTCAAAATGCCTTGAAAAAAATTTGTGCTAAAGTTAAAAATAATATAATTCCAATAGAAAAAATTGATCAGTCCACTATTAATGAGCATCTTTACACAGAAAATTTACCTGATGTAGATCTGCTTATAAGAACAAGTGGAGAAAAGAGAATTAGTAATTTTTTACTTTGGAAAATTGCTTATGCTGAATTGTATTTTTCTGAAGTTCTTTGGCCGGATTTTAATGAGAAAAATTTACATGAGGCTATACTGAACTATCAAAATCGTGAAAGAAGATTTGGAAAAACAAGTGACCAACTATATAAATAAGAAAAGAAAAACCTTAATTTCATTTGTCTTCTTCTTTTCTATTTTTAATTTAACTCTAATTCAAGCTCAAAACTTGGATAAATATGTTGAAGGAAAGTCTTATGTTATAGATTCAATAATTGTTAAAGGCTTAAAAACATTTAGTAATCAGACCGTAATATCTTACAGTGGCTTAAGAAAAGGACAAAAAATTCAAATTCCAGGAGAAGAAATAAGCTTCGTAATCAGTAAATTATGGAAATTAGATCTTTTCAGTGATATAAATTTTTATGTAAAAAATGTAAAAGATGATAAAATTGACCTAGAAATAGAGATTGAAGAATTGCCAACTTTATCAGATATTAAAATTAAAGGTTTAAAAAAAGGTAAATCAGAGACAATTCTTTCTGAAACAGAATTAAAAAAAGGTAAAAAACTTTCTGAAAGTTTTTTAACTAATACCGAAAACTACATAGTAAATAAATTTAAAAAAGAAGGGTTTCTAAATACAAAGGTTTCCTTAAATACAATACCAGATTCAACAGAAAAAAATACCCTGAAAATGGTTGTTAATGTTGACAAAGGTGAAAGAATAAAAATCAAAAAAATATCTTTTGCAGGAAATGAAGTCTTCAGTGATAAAAAACTTAAGACTAAATTAAAAAATACCAAAGAAAAATTTTTAGCAAGAGTTTGGAAGAAATCAAAATTTATTGAAAAAGAGTACATTGAAGATAAGGATAACTTATTGGATTTTTTTAAAGAAAAAGGTTATAGAGATGCAAGAATAATAAATGATACAGTTGTTATAAATAAAGACAACACTTTATCAATAAATTTGGATGTAGATGAAGGAAATAGATATTATTTTGGAGATATTAATTTTTTAGGAAATTCTGTTTACTCAAAAGGGCAACTTCAACAAGTACTGGGTATAAAAAAGGGAGATCCCTATAATGGTGTCCTTCTAAAAAAGAGAATTTCTGATGAAAAACCTGATGCAAATGATCTTTCTAATTTGTATCAAAATAACGGTTATCTATTCTCAACAATTAATACAGTTGAAATAAGTGCTGAAGAAGATACAATTGACTTTGAAATAAGAATAAATGAAGGAAAACTTGCCAGTTTTAATAAAATATCGGTTGTCGGAAATTCAAAAACAAACGATCATGTAATTTTTAGAGAATTAAGAACAAAACCTGGTGAATTATATAGCAAAGATAAAGTAGTAAGAACAGTTCGTGAACTAGGACAATTAGGTTTTTTTGATGCTGAGCAAATAAACCCAGATTTTAAAAATGTAGATCCAATAACAGGAACTGTAGATATTGAATATAACTTAATTGAAGCTGGTGCAAGTCAAATTGAATTACAAGGAGGGTATGGTGGAGGAGGTTTTATCGGTACTCTTGGACTTGCATTCAATAATTTTTCAATGAAAAATATCTTTAACAAAAAAGCATATAAGCCACTCCCGATGGGAGATGGTCAAAGTTTAAGTCTTAGATTACAAGCAAGTCAATTTTATAGCACTTATAGTTTTAGCTTTGCTGAACCCTGGCTCGGAGGTCGTCAACCCGTCCAATTTTCAACTTCACTATCTCACACAATACAATATCGATATGATTATTTTACTGGTAGAGCTGACAAAAGCCAATCTTTTCAAATTAGTGGAATTAATTTTGGTCTGGCAAAAAGATTAAAAATTCCTGATGATTTTTTTACACTTTCTCAAAGTATTTCATATCAATATTATAATCTTAATAATTACTATACTGGATTATTCACTTTTGGAAATGGTGAGGCAAAAAATTTGGCTTATACAATATCTCTTACAAGAAATAATACATATACTAATCCTATTTTCCCCCTTGGAGGATCGCAATTTGTTTTGAGTGCCAAACTAAGCCCTCCTTATTCAATATTTTCAAAAAGAAATTTTTCTAATCTTGAAAATGAGCAGGAATTTCAATTACCAAATGGAGATCCAAATCAAGAAAAAATAGATCAAGAAAAATTTAGATGGTTAGAGTACTATAAACTAAAATTTACTGGAAGTTGGTATACTAGAATTATAGATAAACTTGTATTAAAGACTCAAGCAGATTTTGGATTTATTGGTGCCTATAACTTATCAAGAGGAAATATTCCTTTTGAAAGATTCTATCTTGGTGGAGATGGAATGTATAACTATGCTCTTGATGGAAGAGAGACAATTGCACTTAGAGGATATGAAAACCAATCTCTTTCAAGTCGTGATGGATCAGTTATTTACAATAAATTTTCATTAGAATTAAGATATCCTATAACTCTAAAGCCAAGTGCATCAATATATACCTTAGCATTTCTTGAAGCAGGAAATGGATATAATAGTTTTAGAGAGTTTAATCCTTTCAATTCTAAACGATCAGCAGGTGTTGGCGTTAGGATATTCATGCCAGCCTTTGGGCTCCTAGGAATAGATTTTGGTTACGGCTTTGACAATCCAGCTTTTGGAATTTTAGAACCTAATGGTTGGGAAACTCACTTTTTAATAGGTCAACAATTCTAATTAAGAATTATAATTTATTTTGAAATAAATCATTCTTTTTTTCGTTTTCTTAATATACTCAATCAAATGAAAAAAATATATACCAGTATTTTTCTAGTATTTCTTGTACTTTCTACAGTTAAAGCTCAAAAACCAGTCAGAATTGGCTATGTAGACATGAATATCGTTTTAAGTAAAAATGATAATTATAAGACTTCCCAAAAAATATTGGATGAAAAAATTGAACAATGGAAAAAAGAGATTGAATTAAGAAAAATTAAGTTAAAACAAATACAAGACCAATTCTTGGCAGAAAAAGTTCTTCTAACACCTGAATTAATAGCTGATAGAGAAGTTGAAATAAGAATTTTTGCTGATGAGATTATATCTCTTCAGGAAAAACGTTTTGGACCTGAAGGAGATATGGTTCTTGAAAGAAATAAGTTGTTAAAACCCCTTCAAGACCAAGTTTTGTCAATAGTTCAAGAAATAGCAAAAGAGAAAAAATATGATTTTATTTTTGATCGATCTTCTGATTTAATTATGTT
>CEVS01092582.1_pt1 | contig 17766 bp, 13 predicted proteins | sample 361571 | NCBI WGS metagenome assembly CEVS01 (sample SAMEA2623850, study PRJEB7988) | marine metagenome | isolation source: saline water (ENVO:00002010), including | reverse complement strand
TACCCTTTGTAACAGATTTGTGAACTATTCTTCTTCAGCGGAATTGCCTCTGCTCTTGAATCGTGGAACTACAATCCACAAGATTCCAACTACGTTTGTGTAAATCAATGCGTATTCAAGCAAAGGGTAGTCATCAAGGAATGGATCACTACACTCACTAACACCTCGCCACCATGTATCTTGAGGTATTTCCTTTCCGAAAATGAATGTGCTACCTAGCATTGGTGTAGCAATAGTCACATTATTTTCGCCACCCAAGGTAGAGACCAACTCCATGGGTTCATACCAATGATGGAGAGAGAGTTCATACTTTGATATGTGAATTGGAATGGAGACTGAAGCATTCAGATCAATAGCAGCTTGAATTACTTGTTCAGGTAACATATGCACGTGTTCCCACGCCACATTGTATTGACCTGAATCCAAGAATGCTAGATCAAATGGACCATACTTGGCAGTGATATTCTTGAATTCCTCCATATATCCAGTATCTCCGCTGAAGTAGATACTAGTATCATAAAATTCGAAAATCCAAGAACCCCATAGTGTAGAACTATGGTCGCCAATTCCTCTACCACTAAAGTGACGTGAAGGAGCGAAGGCGACAAACAAATCCTCAGACACATTCGCTTCATCATACCAGTCAAACACGACTATGTTTTCTTCATCTACCCCCCACTCAACTAAGTGTGTCTCAACTCCCAAAGGAACATAAAACATCGAACTGGATAACTCCTTGACAGTATTCTTGTCTAAATGATCATAGTGATCGTGTGAAATGAAGACGTAATCAATTTCTGGTAAATCATCTACCGTGTAATCGTCCTCATAGGGGAAGGGGTTTGGTCCTAGGGACAGCGGTCCTGCCCCGCCTGTGCTAAACACGGGGTCTGTAATTAGAGAGAACTCGTTTGTGTGAAGGAGAACTGTGGAATGGCCAAACCATGAAACACTGAATTCACCATCTTCTAAATCTTTCAATTCGAAGGCCTGCGATGGTAGCACTTCATCGGGTGAACGGCAATTATCGCTTACCATGTATTGTCCTAATGTGTCCCAGGTTGACGATTCTGGATTTGACATGCTGGTAGACTCTACATTTTCGAATGAACCATCCTTGTAATTGGGAGAATCATATTTTGGTGCGTCACCGCCAAAATCATCTGAAAAATTCAAGGCAACAGTTGTTGAAACTACCATTACAGCAACTAAAACCACGATAATCAGGGACAGGAGTTTCAACTTTCTTTTACGACTTGGCTTAGTCAAATCTAATTCTTTTTTTGTGAATAGCTTTGTCTTGGTCAAAAGGTGAACTGCGAGCCAAAATATTGCAATAATTATCAGAAGGACATTAACTGAACGTAGATTCTTTCCCTCAGACCATAGAATCAAGGATGTCAAAAAGAGAATATATCCAAGCAGGTCATTACCCGGCTGAAATAATTTGGAAGTGTGAGGCGGTTCAACCAAGTTATCACCAGAATCATCCAAACCATTCATTGAGGACAACCGCCTGATTCTCACATTCTAACTTTATTGCGAGTGATTACTCTCCAGATGCGCTGTAGAGGGTCATAGTATCTATCGACAACCCTCTCTTTCAACTGGATGATTGCATCATCGGTAATCTGAATCCCTGCTGGGCAGACTTCAGTACAACATCTTGTGATGTTACAGTACTCTACTCCGAATTCTTTCTTGATTTCTGGAATTCTATCCTCTGTATCCAAAGGATGCATCTCATATTGAGCTAGCCTTACCAAGTTCCTTGGTCCAGCGAATTCATCGAATAGTTGGTGATCTCTCAAAACGTGACACGTATTCACACATAGGAAACATTCGATACACTCTCTGAATTGCTGTACTCGGTGTGCTTCGTGTTGATTAAATTCCCAATCAGGCTCTTCTGGACCCTTAATCGGCGCAATTCTCTGAGCTACATCATAGTTCCAAGACACGTCTGTTACCAAGTCTTTGATGTGCGGGAATGTCTTCATTGGGCGAACTTCGATTGGTTGTCCCTCAGGAGTCTCTGCCACAACATCAGACATCCTAGTCATACACATTAGTCTAGGACGGCCATTGATTTCTGCGCTACATGAACCGCACTTGCCTGCCTTACAATTCCATCTAACAGCGAGGTCTGGCTCTTGTTCATACTGAATCCTATGCATGCAATCTAGAACTACCATTCCCTCATCTAACTCGAGGTCATAGTCTTCCAATTCTGCGGTTTCACCTTCACCGCGCAGGACCTTGAATTTCTGATTCTTACCTTTCAGTGACATTATTTTCCACCTGCCTGCTCAGCCGCTCTTTCAGCAATCATCGCTTTGATTTCCTTGATTGCATCTTTGAGATCATCTCTCATTTCCTCTACTGGCTCTTGACGAATCTTGATTTCTTCATTCTCCATCCAGCAGATGTTCAGAGTTTTTCCCCAATATTCATCTTCATGGCCTGGGAAATCATCTCGAGTATGTCCGCCTCGGCTTTCTTCTCTTGCGAGTGCAGCCATTGTTGCAACTCTTGAAATGTCAACCATATTTTTTAGATCCAGAGCCTGATGCCAACCTGAATTGTATTTTCTACTCGTACCAGGGAAGCAGTTCTTCTCACGCTCTGAAAACTCATCTAAGTCTGATAAAGCGGATTCCAGTTCGTCTTTTACACGAATGATTCCTACTTTCTCCTGCATCATGTCTCGCATTGCGTCATAAATAAGACCAGGGTTTTCACCTTCACCTCTTTCAAGAGGTGCGAGCATCACTTTGATTGCAGATTGTACCTGAGATTCGTCAATGCTTGGTTGAGCTAGATTGGCAGATTGCTTTGCAGCGTGCTCTCCTGCTCGCTTACCAAATACAATCAGATCAGAGAGGGAATTTCCTCCTAATCGATTTGCTCCATGTAGGCCAGATGCAGTTTCGCCACATGCATAAAGCCCAGAAACGGTAGTCTCTTGGGTCTCGGCATCAACAATAACTCCGCCCATTACGTAATGTGCGGTAGGTCCAACCTCCATTGGTTCTTTGGAAATATCTACTCCTGCGAGTTCTTTGAATTGGTGATGCATCGATGGTAACTTTGCTAGAATTGCCGCTTCACCACGATGAGAAATGTCAAGGAAAGCCCCGCCATGTGGACTTCCTCTTCCTGCTTTTACCTCGCTGTTAATCGCCTTAGCAACAACGTCACGTGTCAATAATTCAGGCGGTCTGCGAACTGTAGCAAGTTTGCCTGAAACAACTTCCTCAACCCACTGGTCTGATTCTTCAATTGTTTCAGCGTGGTCTCCTTGGAACATTTCTGGAACGTAATTGAACATGAACCTATCTTGTTCGCTGTTAAACAATCTACCTCCTTCTCCACGAACTCCTTCTGTAACTAAGATTCCTCTTACAGACGGAGGCCAAACCATTCCAGTCGGATGGAATTGTACGAATTCCATGTCTCTAAGTTCAGCACCAGCCCATAGAGCTAGAGCGTGTCCGTCTCCTGTGTATTCCCAGGACCCAGAACAAACCGACCAACACCTTGTGATTCCGCCGGTAGCCAAAACAACAGATTTGGCAGAGAATGCATGGAATTCCCCCTCCACCCTTGTGTAAGCGACACATCCGGTTACCCTGTCTCCTTCCTTTAGGAGGTGACGAACTGTGTATTCTGTGAATATATCAATTCCCTCATGTATTCCTCTTTCTTGTAGAGTTCTGATTATTTCTAGACCTGTTGCGTCTCCTACGTGAGCGAGTCTAGGGAATGTATGTCCACCAAAATTTCTTTGATTGATCAAATTCTTTTTCGTTCTATCGAATACAGCGCCCCATTGTTCTAATTCCCGAACTCTATCTGGTGCTTCTTTTGCATGATATTCCGCCATCTGCCAATTAGCAAGCCACTTGCTTCCCTTCATAGTATCGTGGAAGTGAACCTTCCACCCGTCACGAGGGTCCGCGTTTTGAAGTGCTGCAGCACAGCCACCTTCTGCCATAACAGTGTGAGCTTTTCCAAGTAGAGATTTGGTGATAATCGCTGTCTTGGCCCCAGTCCTTGCGGATTCGATTGCAGCACGCAATCCTGCTCCTCCTGCTCCAATTACAACTACGTCGTATTCGTGGGATGTAAATTCTTCAGACACATTATGCACCTCCAATCAAAACTAAACTGAAATCGTTGATTATTCCCTTTGAACATGCAATCGTCCAAGCATCGCCGACGAAAACAAGTACCAATGAAATCCAAAACCAGAAACCGTGATCTCTGTTGAGTAAACTAATCTTGGAGAATATGGCCCCTCTAACTTTCGAAACTCCGCTTACCCATCTGTCAAGCATACCGCCTGCGAGATGTCTCAATGCGTGGCATGATGTAACGTAAAATGTCAAACAAATCGCCTCAAGTGTTAGGATTATTGTTCCTCCAGAAAATCCATATCCATTGTTGGAAAATGACATGCTGTAAGTGATGTCCCACCACTTGATTAACAAGATCGGGATTACCATGTACAAGAAGTACCTGTGAAGATTATTGATTAAGAATACTCGCTTTTCGCCTTTGTAACCAATCATTTTGTTTATTTCTGGTTCATCTACCCAACATGCGGTTGGGCTAGCGAAAAATGTCCTGTAGTAAACACGGCGCATGTAGTAGCATGTACCTCTGAACGAAAACGGAATCCATAGAATTAGAACAGCCGCATTGACCCATGAAGGATGGTCCCAGCCAGAAAACATATCCCATTCCAGGACATTTGGAGAAAACATTGGAGATATCACGTGGGCTCCATTGATGTCATAATCGATGTGATCCGAGAAAAATACGACTCTCCAAAAGGTCCACAGCATTGCAAGTATCAGGCCGAACCCCATAACTGCAGGTTGCGCCCACCAATTGTCGATTCGACTGGTGCGTCCCATGCCATTTAGCATCGGTAACTTGAGGCCGTCTTTCATCGAGTACACCAACCGCGCTTCCCTTCTAGGGGCGCATGTAATGGGCCAGTCGTGAAGGGGTCTTTGACCTGTTCGGCTGTTGTTCAAGCGAGAGAGGAATAGTCAACTTCTGCTTCGACCATCTCAATCTCATCGACATCCATCTGCGCAAGCTGCAATTTTCCAGACAGTTCATCGTTTACAGCGTGCCAATACGAGTACGCTTCGATAACCCAAATTCCCGATTCACGAGTGCCGTTTCCGCTACCCTTTACACCACCGAATGGAAGGTGTGCTTCTGCACCACTTGTTGAGTTGTTAATTCCAGTCATTCCAGCCTTGATTCCAATCTTGAAACGATATGCTTCAAGTCGATCATTTGTGTATATTGCACTGGATAGTCCATACGGAGAAGCGTTAGCCAAGTGAAGAGCATGGTCGAAATCGTCAGCCTTCACAACGGTTACAGCTGGCCCGAATACTTCTTCGTGGAAACAAGTCATATCTTCAGTCACGCCTGAATAGACGTGAGGCCACATGAATACCCCTTCTTCTGGATCTCCTTGGAAATTGTCTGGAGTGTTTCCTGATGTGATTCTACCTTTGCCCCATAATTTAGTTGCGCCATCTGCCTCAACCATCTCAATTCCTTTGAGGAAATCACCTGCATACTTTTCAGATAGCATTGGCCCATACAGTACGTCATCATGCTTTAGAGAGTTACCAATTCTTGTGCTCTTTACTTTAGCCATGAACTTCTCCATGAATTCATCATAAATGTCCTTGTGAAGAATTAGATTACCCAAACTGGTACATCGCTGGCCTGCAGTTCCGAAACCGCCCCAGTAGGCACCAGCAACCGCATTATCAATGTCTGCTGTTGGCATTACTACCAGTGGGTTCTTTCCGCCGAGTTCTAGACTGCATGAAACTAAATTACGCCCACAAACTTCGCCGATTGCCTTACCTACTTCGGTGCTTCCAGTGAATGAAATCTTGTTGATCAAGCCTTCATCTACAGCATCGACAATATATTGTCCTGCCCCACTTCCTTTGCCGTGAACTAAATTGATTACTCCATCGGGCAACCCAGCTTGATGCATTACTCTAGCCAAAGCAAACGATAGCAGCGGTGAATCTTGTGGCGACTTCCATACGCAGGTATTACCGCAAATTATTGCGGGAATCATCTTCCAAAATGGAACAGCAGATGGGAAATTGCAGGCATTGATAATTCCACAAACACCTAGAGGGCGGCGATATGTGAACAATTCCTTGTCTGGCAATTCCGAGTTAACAGTCTGCCCGTATAGCCGGCGGCCTTCTGACTGGAAGAACAAACAGGTGTCTATCGCTTCCTGGATTTCTCCGCCACACTCTTTCAGAGTCTTTCCAATTTCTCGGGATTGAAGTCTAACAAGGTCCTCCTTGTATTCCATAAGCAAACGGCCCATGTTACCGATAATTTGACCACGAGTTGGAGCTGGTGTTGCAGCCCAGCCAGTTAATGCAGAACGTGCTGCTGCGATGGCTTCGTGAACATCATCTCTGGTTGAAAGTGGGAATTCGCCCAATTCGTCAACCAGCACTGCCGGATTCTTACTGATGAACGTAGAACCATCGGAGGATAATGTCATTTTCCCGTTGATTATATTGTAACCTCGAACCTTAGGTAGGCCATCTGGATTGTTATTATCCATTAACTCTAAGCCGGCTTCTAAAATGTGCGTCATGGCCCTGCGTCTTGGACATCCAACATCAATCCTTGCACTGTGAAAAAATGCGCGATTTAAAAAGGGGGGTCGATGAAGAGGTAATACTCGGAGAGGTTTATCCATGTCTGGCGAAGATTCTGATTCTATTTCCTTGAAGGTTTCAAAAGCAATACCAAGCGATGTTGGTCACGGTAGAGCACGCATCAGTGGCGAGAATGATTTGGACTTGAAACCTGGCGACATTATTGAAATCAAAGGTGATAATCGCTCTACGGCTGCTATCTACTGGCGCAGTAGGCCGGAAGATGCAAAAATGGACATCATAAGAGTCGACGGAATCATCAGGAAAAATGCTGGTGTTAGTTTAGGAGATAGAGTAACTGTATCCAAGGTAGATGCAAAGATTTGCACAAAACTGGTACTATCTCCGGTAATGGCAAATAAACAGAAGGTGAAATTTGGCCCAGGGATCGAAGGCTTCGCAAGAAGGGGACTCAACAAGCGTCCTGTAGTCGCAGGTGACAGGATTTTCATTCCTGGAATGACACTGTTTGCAGAAGCACTACCATTCGCAGTTCTACAAACAACTCCTAAGGGCATTGTTCAAGTGAATTCAGATACAGATATTGTGATCAAGGATGAAGCCATCGACGACGAGGATGTAGGTCAATCTCAAGGAATCACTTACGAGGACATAGGAGGTATTGGAAATCAATTGCTCAAAGTTAGAGAAATGATTGAGTTGCCTCTAAAGCATCCAGAACTATTCCGCAGACTTGGTATAGACCCTCCAAAAGGAGTATTGCTACACGGACCACCAGGTACTGGAAAGACCATGATTGCAAAAGCTGTTGCTACAGAAACTAACGCACACTTTACAGTAATCAACGGGCCAGAGATTATTTCCAAATACTACGGAGAATCTGAAAAGCAACTTAGAGAGATTTTCGATGATGCTGCAAACAATGCTCCTGCGATTGTTTTCGTAGACGAAATTGATTCTATATGTCCAAAGCGCGAAGATGTTAGCGGTGAAGTTGAACGTAGAGTTGTTGCTCAGATGCTTACATTGATGGATGGAATGCAAGGACGTGACAATGTCATCGTTATCGGTGCAACCAACAGAAGAGACGCCATGGATCCTGCTCTAAGACGACCTGGACGATTCGACAGGGAAATCGAGATTGGAGTTCCTGATAGAGAAGGAAGAAAGGAAATTCTAGATGTCCACACTAGACAAATGCCAATCGCCGACGATTTTGATGTTGAATGGGTATTAGAGAACTCATATGGTTTCGTTGGCGCTGACCTAGCAGCGCTAGTTAGAGAGTCTGCAATGAAAGCACTACGAAGGTACCTACCTGAGATCGACCTTGATGAAGAGACAATACCTCCTGAAGTACTTGAGAAGATGGAGGTCAGAATGGATGATTTCCGCCTTGCAATTCGTGAAATAGAACCTAGCGCACTACGTGAAATTTATGTTGAAATTCCAGATGTTTCATGGGAGAGCGTTGGCGGTTTAACCGAAATCAAAGACCGTTTGAAAGAAAGTGTGGAATGGCCTCTAACCAAGCCCGAATTATTCGAGCACTTTGGAATTAAACCACCTCGAGGAATCGTTCTATTCGGAGCACCTGGAACTGGAAAGACACTTCTTGCAAAGGCGATAGCGAATGAAGCGAAAGCCAATTTCATATCCATTAAAGGTCCTGAATTAATTTCTAAGTGGGTTGGAGAATCTGAAAAAGCTATTCGTGAAATTTTCAAGAAAGCCAAGCAGTCTTCTCCTTCGATTATTTTCTTGGATGAATTCGAATCTATTGCGGGAATGCGTTCATCCAACTCCCAATCGGGCGGTTCTGATGTAGCAAACCGTGTTGTAAATCAACTACTTGCTAGCATGGACGGAGTAGAGAGTTTGGATGAAGTTATTATCGTCGCAGCAACAAATAGGCCAGAGATGATTGATCCAGCATTACTTCGTAGCGGTAGGTTCGAGCGTGTACTTCACGTTCCTCCGCCAGACAAACCAGCTAGAGAGGCTATAATGAGCATCCATTCTTCTGACATGCCACTGTCTTCCTTCTCAATGAAGGATGTACTAAACGGCATGGAAGGATTCACAGGAGCGGATATCGAAGCAGTCTGCCGTGAAGCAGCATTAATCGCAATGCGTGCTGGAAAGAAAAAGGTGACAAAAGGCCACTTTGAAGATGCAATTTCCCGAGTAAGACCTACTGTTACTCCAGAGATGCTTGAATACTATTCGAAAATGGAAGAAAGATTGACCTCTGGACTATCAAACATCAAGCGGACAAGAGACACTGGATACGGCATGGAATCAATGTGAAGCCGTCCATTCGCCGTATGATTGAAGTGTCGTAACTCACTGCGTAAAACGAAAGGAGAAGGTCCGGCCATGTCAAGTTTCAGCGGAGAGTTCCTAAAACGAGCTGTTGTAGACATCAATGGCGACTTATTTGGACATCTTGCAGATATCATAATTGAACCAAAAAGTGGCGAAATTTCTGAAATTTTAGTCGAAGTTATTGCAGAAATTGACGTCTCTAAACTCCCATGGCCGAGCGAAGGGGGATTTTGTCACGTTCCCGCTCAGGAAATCAATCAAATCGGCTCACGTATCGTGTTAAGGCGTTGAGCAATTAATTATCATCTGCCCACAACCTTCTAAACCCAAGGTAAGGGTCGGTTGTCTGTAACTTGTACTAGAGGTGATAGATTGGACCAAAAGCCGCGCTTTAACAAAAGAAGATTACTTCTTCAAATTGCGTTCTGGTTTGTTCTACTTATGTTGCTATCAACGGTAATTTCGCAAGTTATCAACATCGGCAATGAAGACGGACAATCCGCTTATGGCGATGATTGGGATGATATGTCAGCTTTCCGTCAAGACATCAAGGACATGGGAATCGAAACAAAGTCGCTAGTGTCCTCACCTCTGCTACTGGCGGATATTGAAGATCCAGCCAATACTACATTCATCATCGCAGGTGTTGAAAGAGATACGCTATCTTTACCACAATTCTCTTCAGATGGGTTCCTAACTTTTGCTTCCGAAGATGGTTACACACCTGCGGAAGTTGAAGCCATCAAAGAATTCGTCTTTGCCGGAGGAGATGTACTCGTAATGGATGATTTTGGTTATTCTTCTTCAATAGCTGAAGCTTTCGGTGTTCGATTTAAAGGAGTACAGCTTTACGATACTGTTTACGTTACTGAACTGGATTACAACTTCGTTTGGATGTGTGTACAAGAGTCTCCTTGTGGAATGAATGGAACAAAACTTGACCCAACAACTGTTGAAAATCACAACCGATGGTCAATCGAAGACAGTGGAGCACACATTTGCAAAGTATACCACGGTAGAGATTACGATAGGAAATCTGATGCAGGAATCTGCGAACAACACTGGAAGGACGGCGCCATAGAATACAACTCATCATACCAAGTTCTTCTGAACAATATCACAGGAATTGATATTATTCCAAATGCAAAAACAGGAATGGGCGCTACTGAAGTCAGGGCGTTAACCTCTGCTGAGGCAACAATCGATGTAAATGGCGACGGAGAAATTTGGGTGGGTTCAGAGCAAAACTCTGAAACTCCGGACCTTTGGGGCCAGTTCAATCTTTCAATCGAAGTATGTATCACTCAAGATTGTAATTACATGCAAGGAGGCAGAATTACATTCATTGCAGATGGTTCAGCGCTAACCAACGCACTTTACGATTATGAAGGATACAACGATGGCGATTACGGTAAGGCTGAAAAAGAAATACCAGATAATGACAACAGGAAATGGGCCCTTGATTACATCGCTGACTCATTAGCGGACACATCAGTCACTCCAGGAGATTTTGCTAATGCCTCCAACCCGGAAGCATCACCTAATGCAATGGTCATCTTTGACGAAAGCCGACACATTCAGCCAAGTATCGCCTCTGAATCTTACAACACGATTTACTTCCTTCTCGTTTATTTCACTGGAGAAGGACTAGCTATGCTACTTCTATTCCTGATTCTATTCATTGCATTTGAAGGTGTTCTCCTGAAAAAGAAAGATCCTGAGCCATGGAGGCACGTCTTCAGCATCATCTACTATGGATTCGGTGATGCGAATAGATATACATACTACGCAAAATCAAACAAAATCAAACAGGTATTCCTCTCAAAGGTTAGGAATCAGAATGGTTTGACTCGAGAAGAGTTTGACTCATTACCTGCTAGAGAATTGCAAGGTATGATTAACGACCCTGTCTTGGTCAAATTCGTATTCGAAAATAAGAATTATTCATTAGAGCAGACCGTCGCTATCGTGAAACGAATCAAGGTCTGGGGAAGGACGTGAGGTGAGTTAAATGTGGACACGTAAAGCAGCATTTACATTCACCGGCGGTATTGCGCTGATTCTGATTGGAATGATGATTTCTAATCATCAGATGATGATTCTTGGTGTTACATTCATTGCGTTTATTGTAGTAAACTCATGGGTTAGCGGACATGGTGATGTCGAAGTTCAAAGAACGCTTTCGGCTGACAACTTGTACAAAGGGGACGACCTTTACGTTGAACTCCTAGTTACCAATAGAAGTAGAAGGAAAACGCAGCAACTCGAAGTTTATGACAACGTTCCTCACGAAATGAAGCTGCGTAGCGGTCTAAATCAAATGCGATTGAATCTGAAGCCTGGAGAAAGCGCTCGTATTCGCTATGTCTTGCGCTGCCCCCTTAGAGGACATTACTCAATCGGGCCGGTATCTTTGAGATATCGCAACACTTTCAACCTCTCAGTCGATGAAATGTATGTTGATCATCATTCTGACATCATTATTTTCCCACAGATAAGAGATGTTGAAGAGGCGTTCATTAGATCGAGAACTGCAAAAATGTACACTGGTGCTACAACCCTACGAACTCCAGGACCGGGTACTGAATTCTACTCTTTGAGAGAATATGTGCCGGGAGATCCGTTCAAGAATATCAACTGGAAAGCATTTGCTAGAACTGGCGATTTGATGATTAATGAAAAGTGTAGAGACGCTGTAACCGATCTCTACATAATTCTCGATAGTAGAGATATTGCTAGAATTGGGACCGTCCTGAAGAACCCACTAGAAATGGGGACTGTCGCTGCAGCCAGCCTTGCATCTTTCTTCATCAAGAGGCGAGATTCTGTTTCATTGACAATTTACGATGAAAAATTGTCATTCCTGCCACCAGATACTGGCGACAAGCAGTATTTCAAGATCTTATCATCTCTAGCTGGAGTCGCACCAAGAGGAACAATGCCCCTCCAAGCTGTAACTAACAGCCTTGCAGCAAGATTTAGCAGAGGAAGCCCCGTATTCATCATCTCTTCATGTGAAGGAGATGGTACTGTTCCGTCTGCTGTTAGAGATCTTGTCGGCCGAGGTCACGAAGTTACCGTTCTTTCACCTTCATCAATTGACTTCGAGAGATTGGTTAGCCGAATCCCTAGAATGTCCTATGAAGTTCTCAAGCTTGAGAGACAAAATAGACTCACGTCACTGGCTGGATTTGGCAGCCAGGTGATTGATTGGATGCCGGATATGGACCTTTCACAGGCCCTATTGCAGGTGAGAGGATTCTGAGGTGATGACATGGCAGGCGAAGTTACACCACAAGGAGAAGGGTCGAGGTCCCTGCATCTGCGTCAGTTGCGAGTACAGTGGCAGATTGTTACCCTACAGGTATTGGCAACTCTTGCACTTGTGTGGATGTATCTAGAAGTTGTATCAACATATGTTGTAGGCAGTATTGATCACACCCAGTTATTCGATACTCTAGAATCAGGACTTGGTACTGAATTGCCTCTCGCAGATTGGCTAACTGGAGGTGGAAGTGATGGATTAGCACGATTCTATGTCCCAATGGGTCTTGGATTAGGCCTTGGAGGTGCAATGGCACTACTTGCGTTCCAAACACCAAAATTCCAACAGAGAGTAAAATTAGGATTCATTATCACACTCATAGTTGTCCTAGCAGGAAGATTCGCATTTGGATATACTTGGCAACTTATTGGCGATGGTTGGAGTGCACCAGATAACGATGTACTGCGTACTCTGGAATGGCCACTTCTGATGATGCTCTCATTCATCATATTGACATTCTATTTACTCCCTATAATTACTGGAACAAGAGGTATTTGGGGACTTTCTCGAAGGGGAGTTGCTTGGTCAATTGGTTTCACACTGCTATTTTTGGGAATTCACGCTATACTGACGTTCCCGCTGATTCGGTCCCAACTAGGTAGTTATGGCACTCAATTGACCACATTGGAAGTCATCGTGTCGGAACCTACCGTCTTCGGACTCGTAACTTCAGAGCAATTCTCGCTAATTTTGATTGCTTGTTTGATGATGGTCTTCCAAGAGTCTGCATTCGGAGTAATCCGACAATTAGAGTATGCTTACCGCCTACCTGAATCTTGTAAGAGAGACCCTGAGTATGTTGCACAGATGGATAACTTGTTGAATGGACATATCCGCCATACCGCAGTATTCCTTTCACTTACCGCAATAACCACGACGATTGCTTTAGGATTCCACTCGATTCTCTTAGATTGGGTTGGAGGCATTACGGGCTCTCAATGGGCATCTCAGGTGGGAGAGTCCATCGAGTTAACTTTGACATATGGATTGGTTATATCTGCTCTATTGTTCCTAGGAATAATGGCTTTGCTGAGGTTTGTCGTACCGTGGCAAAGAGTATGGGGACTAATCGAATCTACATTCTCAACTCGTGATTGATCACTTCGAGTATACCGATTGGACTACTCTTCCAATACCCTCTGTAAGTACGAGGACAAGCAATGGTAGGCCACAAACCCATGACAGCATTAGCGCAGGGCCTTCCAAATGAGATTTCAGTGCAATACCCGAAACTACAGCGAGAGAAATCAATCCAAGGAATACCAATTTTTCTATCCAAAGAGGATACAATGAACTCATACTAACGCCTCAAAGGTCTACACCATCAAGTGATTGTTCCAATTCATCAAGAGCCGAATCTGATACATTTTCTAATTCAACAGGATCGGTTCGTCTTGCCCATCTAGCGTCTAATCGAGCTAATTCTTCCTCAAGGTTAGCCCTTTGATCATCATGTGATAATAATGCTGAATCCTCAGGTAAAACATCTGTCTCTTCATCTACAGGTGTTGAGAGTTCTTCCCATTCTTCGGTAATTTCACTGACCTTGACAGTAACCGCTGCTTCTTCATCAATCAGTTCCCCCTTCATCTTCTCCAATGCAATCTCATCAACCGGCGCTCTATCTCCAGCAGGGACTGAATCTCTTTCGAATGGAAGTATTCCATCTCGCTTGAAATCCCACAGAGAACCGCGTACTTCGCCGTTGACGAAACCGCTTGCATCCAATTGAGTTAGCAACTCCTCTAGTGCACTTGTTGTGGCTTCAAGTTTGACCGCAGAACCTGCATCACGCATATCTGCTTCCAGATGTATATCGTCCAGTGCTTTTTGAATCAACGCATGTGTTTCACGTGCTAGGACTGGAAGAGATTCTGGTCTTCGAGTATTACTCATCAAGGCTTGTACCTGCTCTGAAGGAGCTCCAAGCTTCTCTAGTTGTTCGAGAACGTTTCTGATTCTTCTTAACATGGTCACTGAGCGATCATAATCTTCCAGCAGGCTCTCCAAATCCAAAACTAGATTTGTAACTGTATCTCCAAGTTGATGTTCAAGTCTTTGTTGAACTGACCACCTTGCTAATCCTCTTACCGCACCAGCTGTTTGGGGTACCTGGCGCTCTAGTAGAGACATTACCTCATTTGACAATAAGTGACGAGGAGTTGTTGCAACATGGTCTACACATCCTTGAATAACCTGTAAGGCTCTCTCGACTGCTCGGTCAAGAAGTGATACTGAGTAGCCCAAAGTTCTAGCATGTTCCAACCTTTCTAGGACTGGGCCAAGCCCATCAAACTGAGTTCCATCCTCTAGTAGAGCCTGTGCAAGTGGCTCTTCTGACAACTTAGCACGAAGCAACTCTGCTTCCTTGATATCAGACAAAGCCTCTTCATGAGCGATTGCCAAAGCCTCTGCCTGATCGAGCAAATTTGATAATTCGGCCTCTGCGTGGCCTCTTCTTGCTCCTAAATCTCCTAATTCTTTCAGAACTTGGCGTCTTTCATCCATCAGTTCTCTCATTTCTGATTGAATCATAGTTGCCCTGTTCTCCTGTTCGGTCAATCGAATCCTATCATCCTGAGTTCTTTCGCTTGAAGCCTTGGTCTCAGCTTGTATTTGCCTCAGACTCAATTGTGCATCATTGATTTTTGATTCCAACTCGGAAAGCTCCCCTTGAGCCCTGCGGTGTTTGTCTCTAGTTGCCTCCACTTGCTCCTCTATCATTCTCTGACGACGTTGGTCATCTTCGATTCTGGTTCTGATACTTGATAGCGTTGTTGAATGAGAATCGATATCACTGGATAAAGCGGCTTCTTTCATTGCCATCTCCTCTATTTTGGCCGACAATGCTGAACTTTCTTTGCTATCTCCAAGAATTCGTGCTAATTCAGCAGCTCTCTGGCTCAATTGATGTTCGAGTTCATTCACTCTCTTGGATAATCTATCGCTACGTGATTCCGATTTCTCTGAACTTGCTTGTGCTGCAGATAAATCCAGTTGGAGTTGGTCGATTGTTCGGTTATATCCTGTGATTTTGTCCTGGATATCAGAAGACTGCCTATTGGCTTCATTAGCATTTACTTTCGCTGAGCTCTCTGCTTTTTGTGCCGATTCTAAAGCAACTTTGAGGGCAGCAATTTCCGCTGTTGCATCTGATAGCTTTAGTTCCGACTTCTCCAACTTTCTTCTTAGACCATCATCGATACCGGCTGAAGTTTCAATTGTCGACAACCCTTCTGATGGAGTTGCAATCGTTATTGCGAATTCAAACCTAGTACGTTCTTTTCGCATATTTTGTAGCCCAATTTCAAACCCATAGAGTTGCATCAACATCTGATTTAGCAAAGTTTGTCTAGATTCAGAACGAGTTCTGGTCGTAGCCAATTCTTCACAGAATTGACCGAGATTAAAATCTACTACATTTCCTGATTCTGAACCGATTATTGTGCCGACTGGTAGGCGATGCAAGGCAAGGACTCTCCTAGATTCACAAAGTAGGTTTACCGCTTCACTAAGTTCTGTTTTGTCCGAGGCCTGCATTGCTACTGGAATACCCTTAACCAATGCGACTCGTATTGCTTTAGATGACTTGCCTGCAGTCAAATGGCCTGTTAATCCTTCTTCAACAGCAGTAGTTAGCATCGATAATACTGCATCAGTTCCTCCGCGTCCTTCTCTGACTACATGCCCATCAGTAAGTGCTTCGCCATGGGAACCCATCGCATCGATTTGGCCGTCCATTAGGGCTGCGATTTGGCTGATTAGTCTGCCATGATCAACATCTGCTTCGGTCCATATGGCTAAAGCCACATCACCGGCTTCAGCAAGAAGAAGGGACCCATCGCCCGTATGTAGAGTCCAATGACCTGCGCCCTCTAATCCTAAATCGCTAGCCATCGCTTTTCTTCCGGCCAATGTTTCGCCGACTTGAGCTGCCAATTTTCCAGCATCGGAGGGTAAATCCCCAGCATCGTCAATTAGCATTCCAGAATCAACTGCAATGCCGCCTCTTACCTCTGGTCTCGCAACTAGATTTGCGAGAACTGCGGATAAGTCTCTTGACAATAATCTCTCCAGAGAATCTCCGGAGCCAAGAAGGCCTCTCATGTCAGCACTGTGTTCAAATGCTTCTGGAATTATCTCTGCGACTGAGCCCAATGCGGATTGAGTCCACGCCTTAGCAACTAATCTATGCTGATCCATTTCCAAAGTCTCTAAACGGTCCTTTGCGGCCTTGCCACATAGCAATACTTTGCCCTTAGCAGGTTCGGCTATCCAGCCAACCACTCTTCCAGCGCGCACAATTCTGTGCCCACTTGCAGTGGATCTGCGTCCCAAATAAGTGGTAACCGAGCCGTTTTCAAATGGCAAAATAGAACCATCGCTAACATCGATTTCATCATCAACTGGCATTCCATATGGTAGGTCGAACATGTCTGTCACCTCATCACTGAGTTTAGCAAATCAACATCACACTCTACGGCGTGTCGCCACCTAGCTATCCTGCCACCTTTCTTTCCAGAGATAACCAGGCTAGAATCTTCACTCAATCGAGTCAAAAGATACATTCCTTCTCCTTCAGACCAAAACTCCAAGCCTCTGCCTACACTCGAAACTTTGTCGAGTTTGTCCATGGCTTGGACCAGTTGGGTGGCATGTTCAACCATCGGTGCACGACCTCTCTTTCCAACTGCAGCGACCAAGCCATCTCTTCGTGAGATGATGTATGCTTGATCTGCTCCAGGGAGAGCAGAAAGTCCGGCCAGAATGCGTTGCATCATGCGCGCTCAAATTGCTTCAGGTTGAAAACGGCTTCAAGAAGTTTGGCTTTCCAAAACGCCCGTAGGGCGGTTTTAGGGTTGTTTGATTTTGCCAACTGGTTTTTCGATAACTCGAAAAAACTTTTCGAGTATTCTAATTGGAAATTTAATTTTTAAATTAGAAAATTTAACCGTTTACATCAAGACTAGGACCTCGTGGAATAACCATGGCCGGCCTATTTGATGTCCCCAGTTGCGACAAGTGTCGTAATCCGGCGATTCATCACCAGGTTTACTCGGGCCGTATGATGTGCGGATCACATCTGGCAGAGAGCGTCAGGAAGAAAGCTTCGAAGGCTTTGAGGAAACAACTCTATCTGCCAAAGGGAAAGCATACAACAATTCTTGTCGCCATATCAGGCGGAAAAGATTCTGCTGTGTTGTTAGAAAGAATCCATGAGAATCTAGGGAAACGTCGTGACGTCACCATCATCGGAGGATGTGTCGACGAAGGCATCGAAGGATATCGCCCCCCATCTCTAGAGTGCGCGAGAGATTTATGCGAGAGCCTTGGGATACAATTTGAAACAGTGTCTTATCCAGAATTAGGCTTCAAGGAAATGGATGAAGTTGTTGAGAAAATATCCCAACTTAATGA
>CEVS01043877.1_pt1 | contig 17826 bp, 1 predicted proteins | sample 361571 | NCBI WGS metagenome assembly CEVS01 (sample SAMEA2623850, study PRJEB7988) | marine metagenome | isolation source: saline water (ENVO:00002010), including | reverse complement strand
AATTGATCATCCATTTCTAAATCCTCCTCTAGCAACTAAAAATGCTACATTATTTATATTAGCAATATTAGTTTCTAAATCCTTAATCGCGTCTGGGTCATCCACAAAAGAGATGGGAGTATCACCAAACATATTATTACCACTAGTATACAGTCGTAGCTCCCCAGAAGTTTGGAGATCTCGTTGCATAATTAGATTCACATTATTATACACACTAGCCGTATTTGGAGCTAAACTTATTAGAGGTAAAACTCCCGAAAACGGAGCGTATCTACCATCAGATATTAAAGGCATGGTAGCTACTTCTGCCTTACCAAAAGCGTAACCGCCCTTAATTTGTTCTATATATGGTCTATGGATTACGTATCCCTTGTCTAACTTATCCTGTCCAGATACTTCTATGAAAATTTGTCCCTGTCTATCAGAGTGAACTCTTCCGTCAAATAGTAGCATCTTGTCAGCTTCTTGTCCGTTGCTGAAATTAAATTTCATATCTACTTTATCTGGAATACTTCCAAACACTCTACCAGAAATAAATGTATCAGGATGGGAGAATGCCGGTCTAAGCTTGCGCAACATGCCGTCATATGCGTAAGTAGCGCCACCGTTTGGAACTTCTGTGTTATCATTATTAGAGTACAAGTGATTGTTTGCACCAATTGCTAGAATATAATCACTGTCATTTCTCCTAGCTCTATCTAAAGCGATAGCAGATCCAAAGAAAGTATTTTCACCAGAGTTTTGGACTCTTGTGTTGTAGCCTTGACCAACAACTTTATGTATGGTAGACCATCTCTGACTCTTATCGCCCCAGTTATCTATTCTATTTTCGTAAGTAAATACAGCCCCGTGATTAATAACAACGTCGCCACTTCCCGGCAATAGACCTCTATTAGCAGAAGAACCTAAGTCGGTAGAATTAACTTTAGGAATACTAAACTGTTCATTAAATTCTTTTCTCATAAACGTTCCCGGTGTGTGTTCAAAGAACGTTTCAAAGTCATGACCCGGAGCAGATATAGCTAGTATATCTCCATTAAGAGCTATATCATAACCAAACATATCTGATACGTGAGCGTTGCTTTCCAAGAAATCATTTGAATATGTATTAGGACCAATAAGTGTATTAGAGTTTGTTGTATTTATACCAGAGAATCCAACGTTTATTTCTTCTGGTCTAAATTTCTGAGTAACATCCCAAGGAATACCATCTGTAATTTCCTGAGACCTATTAATGCTACCAACACCAGTTCCTACCACCCCGGTTCTTTCTACAACATATACAGCTCCTGCTCCCCCATTGAATCCAATCTCTGTTCCGTATATACCTTCTGAGGATTTGTTAATAACATCTGCCCAAGTAACTATTTCATTTTCGCCATTGTAAACAGCAAACGGCGCTCCAACATACAATTTATCTTTATGTAAAGTTACTTTGTATCCAAACAAATCGCCCGGATATCCAGAATTAAATACCTTTAGGTCTAGATGGTCATGTCCGGTTTCTCTAAGCATTGGGGGTATTAAATCTCTGTACCCAGCATCTTCGTATGCAACTCCATTATATGTATCATGAAGTTTAGTCTTAGACCCATAAGCTGCCTGTACTGGCTCAAAGTTATCTACGTACCAAGCTTGTTCATATGCTTGCCTAGCAGCTGCTCCAGCAGAAGGAGGTTTCATAAGAGCAAATCTTTCACCGGGAGGAATTTCAAGTTCTTCAGGAAGTTTTCTAAACTTACCGGGGTCCATAGCTTCCATTAACCCAAGCATGGCATCGAAAGGTTGTCTTACAAAATCATTAGGAGGAACTGCAAGAACTTGTTTCTTTCCTTCATCGTCAGAATACTGATTTAGTGCCAGCTCGTTAGTTGGGTACTGACCAAACCTATGATTTAAACCAGAGTTTTCTGGGTAAGCATTGATTAACCTACTAGGAGAAGATCTTTCAGGAGATATTATCTTGTATTCAGTTTCATATTGTCTACCGCTACGCTCGCTAGCAAATGTAGTGCGTGGATACAAACCCGTCAAGAAATTTACAAGCTCAGGATTTACACGAAGTCCATCTTCTAAAAGGGTAGTACGTCCTTGTATCAGGCTTGCATCACTAATAACAGTAACTCTAGATTTATTATGACCAGAGAAAAATCCTCCTTGGTGGTATACAGCTTGAGCTACAACCATAGGTCCATCAGCAATATCAGGAGAATTACCTTCAGTGCCATATCCTGCTGGAGAATCTTCTGCACAAACATCACTGTTAGCAGAAAAACAATACTGCGTACTAGAATTACTAATTTCTCTAATTAGATCCGTATTGTATGAGTAAGCATCAGATCCGGGTAAAGTTATAAGTTTTTCTTCGTATATAGGTATCTTGCTTGTCTCTGGAACTTCCTCCAACGCGCGTACTCTTACGCCAGATATGCTAACAAGTCTATTAGTTCTTAAATACTCTGGGTTAGGTTGTAGTTTATATTCTGCTCTAGTACCAGTAATAAATATATCAAAACTATCTACACCTGAAGGTACTTGTATAAATGCTGCCTTTGTAAGATTATTAGAAGTTACTAATTCTTGGTAATAGCCAGCCTTTATCTTAGTTTGAATTGCTTCTCCCACATCGCCATCATCCTCAACAGTTATTTCCACACCAGTACTTGAAGCTGCGCTCGGATGAGATACCTCCGTAGAACAATTATTAATAAACACTTCTAATGGAGAACTTTCAAGAGCGCTCTGACTAGATATGTTAAAGAAAAGTTTAAACAAGTTAAATTTGTCTTGATCTTCTTTTGGTGGCTTAACATCAAAAGTAACCTTAGTAATACCAGTGTTGAAAGTTGGTACTCCTTGTTCTTCAGTTGCCTCGTCTGATACTGATGCGTTAAAGTAAGCTATGCTTGAAGCAGAATTTCTTTCAATACCGATAATGTCATGATTATAACCAACACCTCGACCTCTATAAAACGGCGGGTTATTGATATGAAATTCTTCTATCCTAGTGTTTGGATCAGTAGGAAATCCTGCATATACATAACTCTGATCATGTACTGTGATAGTACTACGAATCTGACTCCAGTTTCCTCTTACATTTCTTGGTGACGCATAAACATTAAAACCTTGCAAGAATCTTGGTTTCATAGTTAGATTCAGTTTTTCACAAATGTATTCAGCGATTTGAGCCTGTCTGATTAGAGAGGCGCTCATTGCTTCTGGGTTTTCCTCATCTGGCTCAGTAGTGTCATCAGGATCTTGCCCATAAGTTATCACTAATTTTTTATTGCTCATTCTTAAGAATTTCTTAAGATCATTTATGTCTTGATCAGATGGATACTCTTTACTATTAGCGATCCAAGCAACGTCATAATTTTTAGAAATGTCATACAATTCATTAGGTAAAACGTTTGTATCTTGCATGTCGATGCCTAACCCAAGCATCTGTATTTGTATATCAGATTCAGAATATCCGTCTTTATAGGAAGTTCTCTGTGTGAATCCACCAACTTGAGCGACCTTACAAGATCCATTAACATCTTTAGCTAAAATATTAAAGTAAAAATTAAGATTAGCATCATTTTCAGACAGGACTAAGGATTCTTTTTTCTCCGTATAAGTTCCAGCTATTAGAACAACTGAAGCGTTAGTAACAGCTTCAAACCTTTCCTCTGTACAATAATCAAACGTTGGTGACACTGTTACTATTTTATCCAAAGTTTCGTATGGAACACTAGCTTTAGATAGTAATATTGCATCTTCTCCATTGTATTCCTCTGGGTCGAAGAATAAACTTTGACTAACGATATTATTCATATTATAATCTAGAGCAGAGTAGTTACCGCTGTCTGCTGACCACATGAACTCTATGCCAGAGTAAGCAATGTCAGTAAAATCATAGATAGTCTCTCCCGGCTCGCTCTCTCTGTATCCAACCAACTCTTTAACTATCTGCTCTCTATCAGGTGTAGCGTCTACGTGAATAGTTTTAACTAAAGATTCATACGCTGTCATAATCGGCATAGGCTCACTAGCTTCTCTATCATTCACGTTTAATACTGGTGGACAAACCTCGTCGCATACAGTACAACCCCAATCATTACAAGTTGTATGAGAGCCATACATAAATGCTAAATTGTGCTGGTAATTAATGAACGCTGTTTCGCCTTTACACGATCTATATATGCACTGATCTGTATACTTAGCTCGTAGATCTCCCTCATGTATAATAGGTAATTCACATTTGTCATGTAACTCTCTGTAGAGTAATTTTCTACCAGCAGCATTAGCATCAACACCATCAATTTGTTCTAGTATGGCAAATGGATCACTAGATTTTCTAGTACCGTATGGTAACGTACAATTATAAAGATCAGCTCTACCTTCATCATAGAATCTGATATCTGCAACGCCAGAGCCTCTTAATAATGCAGTTTCAGAAATTGAGTTAGTAGTCTTGCTAGGTACGTATGATTGTCTAACATTAAAAAACAATCCGGTATCCTCTAATAAAGCATCGTAACGGTTTCTTGCGGGATAGACTCTAAGGTTTATATCTAGTGATTTTAATAGGTAATTAACAATAGTATTAGTATCTTGGTAAGCACCGCCTTGCTCGTAAAGAGGATCATCAGCTACAATAACAAGATGTCTATCTCCATAAGCTAGCCACTCTCTAATATTATTAATGATCTCATCACTAGACGCATCTATTTCTGGAGTGATTATAAATGCTAAACCAGCATCTTGAGGTATCTTTTTATCTTCAGCAAAACTAGTTCTTGAGAACTCGTATCCCCTACTGCTAAACAAGTTACGCATAGAAGTAAAAAACAATTCGGAATCTTCTTCTGGAGCTAAAGTTTCATGTTTGTTTCCAAATTTGTAGTACTCTACTACCTTATTGGAGTGTGGATAATAATCTCTACTTTCTAATAGTCTCACAGCTCCTGCGTTTGTATAATTTTGCCACTGCCATTCAGAACCACCGTATCCAGTAACTTGTCCTCCAGCCTGATCATACCTAAACCACGTAACCAAATTATCTCTTTCTCCAAGGCTGTCAGTTGGTGAACCAATGGCAACTAAGCTACCATCTGCATTAACATCCACACTATACCCCAACCTTGCAGTTGGTACATATCTGGAATATAGCCTACCCCAAGATCCTCCTCCAGAGAACAAGGAACTGTAGGACATAGTTTTAATTTTATTATAAGGTGTCAAACCTATATAAAGAATAAATTTATACTTTAATGTTTCTGAAGCGCCACTGTATATATCTCTAAGAAGTCCAAATGGAGATGAAGTATTTACCACTTCTGTAATATACCTTTCGTAAGCTAGGTATGCTTCTCCAAATGTTTCATTTAAGCGATCTACTTGATGTTCTGTTCTAAGGAACTCAGTAAAAGAACCACTGACAATATACTGATCTAGTCTGGTCTCGAAATCAAGATCGTACTCCCAAATCTGTACTGCGTCCTCACAGAAAGGAGAGCCTATAGCAATAATCTTTCCATCATCACTAATAGCCACATCATGACCAAACCTGTCGGAAACATCGTCATTATAAGTTGAGGTAGATTCAATATGCTGAACTAGTTCAAAATTACTAGCATCTTTATCTTTCTCGAATACAAAAACTGAACCGCCGCTAGGTGGTGGATAATTAAATTCTGACGCATTACTATTAAATGTACCAATATCATTAGCTATAAGATTAAATCCTCCACTATTCTTTAGCCTTGTTTGGTCAGTTAAATCTTTGAGACAGACAATAGATTGCGTAATCCAATCTTCGTCAGTCTTTACAGTAACATTAAATTCAGTAGAAGCAGCAGCCCCGTTGAAATATGTTAGCCCGTTGGCGTAAGAATAATCCTTGACATAATCTATAAATTTATTAATAGCTCCCGATCTTAAATTATCATCAAAGTATCCTAAAGCTCTAGTTCCAAGGGAACGAGAATTATCTATGTATATACCAAATAGAGGTGGTATTCCATTATGCAAGGCTGTAGCATCTAAAGGAAATCTGCTATGATAAATATTTTTCAGTTCATCTAAAATAATAGCTTCTTGATCTTTGTACTCTTGAGAATTATAGTCAAAGCTATAATGTCTATTTGTTAGATGTTTCGTTACAAAATCTGGTTGAGGATAATTAAAGTCTTCAGATTCTGTAAATGGTAAGTCAAGCCCCAATAGAGGTTCAACTAACATAATTTCAATATCAAATTCTACAGGAGGATCGGAGAAATATCTGTAAAGTATATCTCTACCTTGTAACTCATTCATGATGCTTTGCCAGCTAAGGACCGGCGGGTTAGTTATAAGCTCATTATTAAATACCATCAATGCAATTTTTACAGGCGTAGTAGATACTGGAGTAAATTGTCTGGTCCACAAAGTGCCGGGGCCACCAGCAACTATAACCTCTTTATCACCCCTAGAAGCTGAATCAAGAGAGTGTCCAAGCTGTCTGCCCTCTCCAACATTGACCCAGTTTCTAATGGTAGCTGAAAAATCTAACGTGTTACCGCCATCATCACTAAACTGCTGTGTAGTTTCATAAAAGTAATCTCTTCTGAACCCAGTAGGTAAAACTAATTCTTGCTCTAAAACAAATGGAGCTTTGTCGTTTTGATCGGTCCAATCTGACCCAGTAGCTTCAGGAGCTTTTTTATAAATATAAATTTTACCAGCATCAGCTATGTTATAGTTTTCAGTATCATTATTTAGTGTATCATCTACTCCTACTGGAATATCTTCAAACGGAGCGCCAATAATAACCTTGTCATCAAGGACAGTTACAGATTTTCCAAAGTTTTGATTGTTTTCTACATTTGAAACTGGCGCTGTTAGTTTTAATCCAGTATAATTAATATCCTTGTTAGGATCTCCAGTGGATGCATTTTTGAATCCATATTCCCACTCTTTAATTTCTCGCGGAACTTCTAGTATCTTACCGCTTCCAGTTCTTCCTGTTAGCGTAATGTTGTAAGGAGCTAAAGGAATTAAATTAGTGATTTTTCTAAAGCCATAATAATGATTATCATAAGGCTCATCAGAACCAAAAGCATTAACATCTGGATTAGTATAAGTTCTTAGAGATCTAGCAACGCCACCATTTGTACATAAAGAAGAATTCCATAAAGTATCGTGTGTATAGATATCTACCTCCGTGCAAGTCAAGCCATGCCCAGAATCACATGAGCCATAGCAGACGGTGTTTACACCCCGAATCTCGTTATCAGCTGATATGGAAGCTAAACTATTATCTACAACATCTATAGCTGAACCATAATTATCACCGTTCCAAGTGAAAGCTTCTAATTGATTTGGACCGCTATTAATTGGTTTCTTGTGGTAAAGGAATAGCGGTATACTTGAGTCAACATCTAGAATTATAGGTGTTGCTTCTAGGAAAAGATTTATACTAGCATCGAAAGGTATTGGAGCTTGAGGAGGAGCTAAAGAATATAAACTTAGCCCTGCGTCAATGGTAACATAAGATGGCGTGTATTCAGCTGGAGCAGAATATACAAATAAGTCAAACGTACTAGTAAGTGTATTAGGATTATCGTAGTCTAAAAGATTAAGAGGAAGAGTGGCATTGGCAGAAACTAATTCAGCAGTGCCAGCAGAATAAAGAGATATATCTTGATACGCATTAGGATTACCGCCCTCACTTAGTAGTCTAAGGCCAGTGATATTAGATCCAAACAATGAACCAAAATTAGATTCTGAATTATCAGTATTCGCTGTAGCATAGACATCCGGCTGCATAAGCATGAGGTCATTAGTATGATTAAAAGTTCCAGAACTAAATAGACGCAATTCTCCAGATGAGGGGGTATAAGCTATTCCGCTACTGTTAAGCCATAAATAATCATTTTCAATACCTTTTGCGTCAGAGAATAAGTTGACATCAGACTCTTGCATAAACGCTCCAGAAGAATGCAATAATAAGTGTTCAGTTACTGTTGCTTCTTTTGTTAAAGCGTCATGCAAAGAGACATCTAGTGAGTGAATAGTAATTTTTGATTCAGTGTAGTCTCCAGATGGATAGACTAAATCGTACTGAATAAACATATCGTCTATTTCTTTAGAGAAATAATTTTCAGCTAATTCATTCTTAGTTATGGTGGTGTCAAAAAATGCCCAAGGTTCACTGTCCTTGTCTTTAATATCACTTAATGTGAAAACACTTCTTAACTTTGTCCAGCAGTCTTCTGGATTAACGTAATGCGTTGATCTATTTATTAAGCCATAATTTTTAGTTGGGGTGAGAATACTTTCTTTTGCTGGAGTATAAAGACTAACAATTAGTTTAGCACCCTTGTTGCCATCAGGCCAAATAATATCGTCATCAGTATAATGCTGTAATACGGTATTTACTCTGAGAGCATCTTCAGCTAACATGTAGCTTCTTGGGAAAGATCTAACAATTCTAGGTCTGATTGCATAAAACTGTTCTGATTTACCACCAACGCTAAATCGCAACATATCGTTTTCTACTTGAGAATGATATGCCAAACCAGATGCGTGTGCTAAAGATTCTGGGAAGTTAATATCTGTTCTACCAGCGTAATCTAGTCCATCATTATAGTATGTGTGATATATAAAATCTTCACCGTTACGTGCAGTCATAATATCAAAAGCTCTACCAAATCCGCAATACTTGAATTCTCCCAAGTCCCATTCTGTAGTTTTATCATCTACAAATTGCCATAGTGGATTACTGTCGTCATGCAACGTAGTGTGACCATCAAAGAAAGCGTCTGTAGTGTCTTGTGAATAACTTTTTTCTGGTGTAGCATCTACTATATTAGAACCACCCTGTGGGTGAGAATGCGATATTCCTATCTCTGAAATAAACGCATTGAAGCCTATATCGTTTTCTTTATCATAAGCAAACGTAAGGTCACTATTGCCATCGTTTAAATTAAATACATCTGACTCTGCTCTAAGTCGTGTCCAATCACCAGTTGCCATTTCATTGTGAGTATATAATTTTAATTTTTCATTTCTGTTAGCATTGTAAGTAACTAGTACAGATAAAGGATATTGATATTCTGTATAATCAGTAGTGTCTTCAATACTAATAATACTACCCAAATCATCTTGAGCGTAAGCTTGAAGTTTACCATAGTTATACTTAAGACCAAATTCTAAGTCTTGCCCTACATCTTGCTTGTGGAATAGTACTCCAGAATTCCACAGGTTATAGTCTGGATTAACACCGCTAACTGTAATATCTGGTGAAAACCTCATGAAGATAGCAAACCCATCAGCTGTGTCTACATCTCCAAAGTTTATATATCCATCAGCACCTGAAGCTCTAACAGCGTGGTCAAACGCATCAACTATATTGTCTTCTAACTCGTGTCCAGATTCAGTCCAATTAATAGTCTTATAAGGCTTGTAATATGAAGGGGCGTAAGTGTTCATATGAATACCTACGTACTCGGATACAAGATTAAATTCATCAGCTACATGATGAACACTAGTTGTAACTCCACTCAAGGCAATTTCATCACCTACTTTAATATCAATATCTACAAATTCATTATTTCCTGACGAAAAAGAATTTTGTTCAGTAAATATATCTCCTACGTGTTGATCGTTAACTAATACTGATAAAGTCCATAAACCTGCTATACCAATAGCGTTAGTGACATGATTATATAACCTTGCGTTACCGTCATAGTTTGCCGTAAACAAAGTGGGGGTCACATAAGTTTTATCGGTGTCATCAGCTCTATTATCATATTCATCTGGAATTCTAACAGTAATAGCGTTGGCTGAATTTAATCCATTAGAGTTTCCAACTACATGGTAATTGTATGTTATACTTGGAGAAAGATCGAAACCATCCTCTGTTACAGGAGCGGGAGGTTCTGTTGGGGGCGGGAATAAAGAGTCAGATCTAAACCTCATACCTATATTTCTAACAATATTATTAGACATATTGGAGTTAGATAATTGACCAACCAAGCTAGAAGATTGAGTTGCATTAATAGCAGTACCATTTATATCAGAAAAATTATAGTACCCCGATGTAAATGGCATGTCAAGCTGTGGGTACTCAAAGCCAAATCCAAATCCATCTGCATCAAAAGGTCCAGCACTAACAAGACCGCTACTACCTCGCCATCTCTTTGCGTAATTTGTTTTTAAAGTAGGCTCTTTAGTTTCGTATGCATGAGGTAAGTTAGATAGAATATAACCATCGTTGCTATCACTTTGACTAGACTTAATGGGAGATAGCAGACTAAACGCAGGACCAATGCGAACATCACTACAACCTAAAGTGTTTAACGCTAAAGCAGCTGCTGGTTTGTATTTTATAATTAAGTCAGCTTTAGATATTTCTGTACCGCTTGGTATAGGATATATATCTAAGTATAGGGCTTCAAACAATCTACTATGAGTATAGTCTCTTGATCTTCCAAGTTCTACATTGTCTTCATATATTTTAAGAGGAACGTCGTAAGTTTGAAAATCTGAGCTATTAGTTACTATTACAGAATCTTCTAACCTGTAGTGATCGCCAGCAGGGTTTGAGGTAACAGGTCTAGAGTAATATGCAAACTTATCAGACATAGTTTCTGCTGACAAGCCAAGCTCATTAATATTATCAAAGCCAGTGGTTAAAGGAACTGTTCCTACACCAGAAGATGCATTTTGTAAAAATCCTCCTACTTGTTTAGTAGAAATCATTACGCCATCATTTGAATACCCTACTACATCTATAGGGAAGTCTGCCTGTGTGGAAGCTTTTTTAATCTTGACTCTGAGGAATAATTCTTCAACAATAAAATAAGAATCATCTGGGAATACAGTCTTAAGTTCTGGTCGAGCAAAAGCACCTTCATATCTATTGCCAATATTTAAAGCTCCTCCAAGCTGCGCCTTTACTCTCTTAGGATTTTGGTGAGAATAAAATAACTGCAACTTGCCAGAAGCTGGTACAGGTGATGTATCTATAAGAGTTATGTGTCCTTCTACATATTCATTACCAAGTCTATCTTTTAATTCATAATTATTTTTGCCAGCGTCTATAGTGTTGTCATATGTATTGCCATCAATATCTGGCGATGTCTCCCAAACGTTTATAGTATTAGTAGGATATATATTATTAGTATAATCTGTTGATAAGACTCTTTGAGGGCGTAAAGTTCTTTCAAGTAATAGCCCCGTTGGGACTACATCTAAAAACATATTTAATTTATTATCATGCAGTATGCCAGAGACGCTACCCTTATTGTTAATTTCAAGCGCAGATATTCTAAGAGCATCTGTTGGTCTTACAAAATAATTTTTAGACTGCGTAGAAAAAGCAGAACCATCAATAGCTAAGTAATCAGACTTGGAAGACTGAACAAACTTATCATCTAAATTACAACCATCTTGAAAACCTTTATTAAAAGCATCTTCTTCAAATGCATGAAAAAAACAATTTCCTTTTATGTCTAAACTTAAGGTATACCCACTGTCCTCGCCAAGTACAGGATAATAATAATCCCAAGTGTGACCAGCAGCGTGATTTATTTCTGGCTCAGTAACATATGTAATATAGTGATGATGGTTTTTCTCGCTATAGTCTTGTTCCCCTTTGATAGTAAAATCTTTATACTTAGCTATCAAATTTCCGTAAGGGTCTTCTAACTTAATATTAGATACTTCATACGTAGGGGGAATATCTGAGTCGAAATTGGTAAGAGGGGCAGAAGCTCTAATAAACAAAAATGTTTCACGAGGTGTAATTGTAGGAGCGTTAACTTCACACTTGTAAGTAAATTCACCCTCAGTATAAATTGAAGATGGTGTAATAAATGAATTAATATCGTCTGATATAATAGAGCCTTTAGCTCCATGCTTTGTGATATTACCAGTATGTATTCCCTCGTTGATACTTTCGTATATATCATTGGTTTTAGTTCGCTCTGTTACAAATGATATACCGTTCTTTTTATTGTTAATATCTCTAATAGGATAGAGTTTTTCTGTAGGAACAAAGTTATCAAAACTGTTAATTCTATCAGTATGTCCATGTAATTTTTCAAAGAATTTAGATTTTACTTTAGCAACTCCAGTAATTTTGACCTTCATATTATTTACAGGTCTACCTAGATTAGCTAGTAATCTGCTGTTGCTTTTACGTTTCCTTTCTGTAATTAATCCATGCTCTATTAATGGTCCTCTAGAGTTTACTACGGTAGAATTATTAGAGTCAAAAGGTGAGTAAACGCTGTTAGGAACAGAGCTGAAACCATAATCAATATACTCTTGAGATGTGATATCAAAAATAGTTTTGGGTAAATTAGGAATAGACTTACGTATAGTTTGTTTTGTAGTATTAACGCGAACATTGCCAACGCCAGAAATAGATCTGACTAATATTTGCGGAGGTTGTCTTCTGCCAGTATCTCCAAAATTTGCAGAACCAAAATTATTGTTAGTGCCAATACGTCCGCTACCTATGGGGAAACCTTGAAAGATTACAGAAACCTTAGCAGAGAATAAGCACTTAACTCTAGACCTTGCTCGCACCTTGCAAAACTTAGTGGCAAAACCTCTAATTTTGGACTTGCCAAAAATCCTAATTTTTAGTCCGTCATTTCCACAAATATTCGACATGTTAATCCCTTTTAATTCGATCCAAATCCAGAAGGTAAAGTAGAAGTTGATTTCTGTAATTTTCCATTTGGTCCCATAGTGTATTGAGAAATTTCTTTCTGTATACCATCCCACAATTCTTCTGAAACATACTGCCTAATACTCTGTAGTATGCCACCACCATTAAGATCAATATTAACTTGAACAGGTGCTATTTGAATTTGTATTGATACATTTTCTAATCTTTGAACAATAGTTGAAAAGTCAGAATTAAACGTAGAGAATACACTACTTAATGATTGAGTTAATTCGTTTACATCACCGCCTACTCCAGCATTGTCTTGAGATCTAGCATTAGAACTTTGACCAGTTGTAGGCTTAACAGTTTTTTGGTCTACACTTTGTAGTAATTGAGTCATACTGGTAAGCAAGCTAACCATACCTCCAAGCTCCATAGCTCCAGAAGTATTACCTCCTGTGTAACCACTTACGCTACTGCCGGTACTAGCAGATAGAGAATTACTGGACTGTAACTGAGTTCCCAAACCAAGAGAACCATCATCTCTTGTTCTAGAAGGAATTGGTGGAAGACTAGGAGTAAGCGAGCTACCCTCGGGAGGAAGAGGAGCTGTAATACCGGCAGAAAGCTCAGACCCCGCTCTTGACTGAACCATACCAGCGCTTGCGCTATTAGTCATAAAGCCCGGAGCGGTATTTTTTGGACCACCTTGAGCGCGAATATCTTCTGACTGAGTAAGAGGGCTATCTACATGGAAAGCTGGTGGCAATTTCTTAATTGCATCAACCTGCCTTTTCTTCTTAAGACCTAACCCTCTCTGACCACGAGCTGCTTTAGATGCCTCATTGGCTATCACGCTGCTATCATCTTGAGTGGGGTAAGGTTCTTGTATAGTCTTTGGTAAAGTGCCACGTTTTCTCCTATTATGAAATTGTTCATTAGTAGGTATACTACCACCGCCAGCTGTGGAGGGATATGTTTTTTGGAAATCAAATATATTGCTAGCACTTTCTGAACCACCATCACCACCGCCCGCACAGCAGTCTTTAAGCTGTTGCAATATAGCTGATAACAGTCTGACAATTTGATCGTTGCCCGACATGCTAGATGGAGCGCTTTCGTCACTTGATGCTTTTGCTACCTCTTTTTGTAACTCTTTCTGTGAAGTTGCTACCTTATCCATAGCCTTATCTTTTTTAGCATCTTCACTAGGAAGCAATGGATTAAGTCGTTCTTTACCAGTATTAATATCATACTTTCCTGTGCTAGTTCCTTCTGAGAAAGGATCGAATGTTTGTTTTCTAGTTTGCAGCAGAGCCATACGACTAGGACTAACAGATCGTTGACTAGGAAGTTCACCAGAGGATTCAGCGCCCTCTCCCGGCGCTAGCGGTGCATCAATTACAACTTTTTGTGCTGCGACTTGTGCTTCTGCTGATGATGTTTTTGGTAGAGTCATGTTGTCAATATCATATGAAGTAGGTAATCTTTCTGCTACGGGTTTACTTACATTAATAGCTGATTTAGATACACGTTGTGCAAAGCCAGTGCGAGCGCCTTCTGCTTCAGGTCTTGATACTCCCAAACCACTACCACCTGTAGTTAATTGCGTACCAGTTCTATAATCAAACGTTCCTGTTGTAGCTTGAGAAGCGACCTCTTGGTTAGCTTGAATTGTTTTTTGTTTAGCAGCTTCAAGCTCTGCTTCCCTTTTTGCAACCGCTGCTTCAGCTGTACGTTCTTCTTTTTGTGCTTCCATTTCTTTTTGAAGCATTTTATCATAATTTTCATTTCCTTTTTTAAACCCTCTCTCATCAAGTCTACTACCTCGACTAGTGCTTTTTGTGAAACGCTCTTTAGTTTGTTTTCGTCTTGATTCTCTAATCGCGTCTAGTTTCTGTTGAGCCAATGCTTCTCCCTCAGTTCCCTTAGCTGCATCTAAATCTAAAGTGTAGCGAGCTTCTTCCCCTGCTAAATTTCTTTCTGTGGATGTTAAACCGCTAGAATCAATACTAGCATCGCGCATACGGTTTGTTTTTTGTCGCGCTTCTTTTGCTCTTGCTTTGTCTATGGATAAAAAGTCCATAGCCTTCTTTACTTCCATTCCACCTCCGTAAGCAGCTCCACCCGCTATAGCAAATGGATTACCTTTGCCAAGTGTCGCTCCATCCATAGCCCCCATAAGCATGGACTCCCAACCAGCCAATACTAAGTCAAGAGTTGATCCATCTTGAGCGCCAATAAACATATCATTCATAAAAGATCCACCAACGGTGTCGCTTCCTGTACCCAAAGAGTTAATTAATCTTGTGCTATAAGGCATCTCATCAAGCCCTGCGTCTACATTTCCTACAGTTTGTCTATCTCCTTCCTTAGCAGTTCCAGCACTAATACCTCTAAAACCATAATCCAAGCCCATCAAGAAAGGATCTAATTTGCCTAAAACAGTTAAAGTTCCCTTAGCAGCTTTTGTTAAATTTTTACCAAACCCACTAAGACCATCTTTAAGATTGTCAAATATTTTAAATCCTTTAGTTGCGTCTGTGGCAGAATCAGCAGATTCAACAACTGCATCTATTACCTTTGTTGGCTGACTTTGTGGTTTTGGAATTCCCTCACCTTGGACACCCGGAATAGTATCTCCCTTAAGAACTTCTTGAGTTGGTGCAGGCAGATTTCGTCTCGATGGAGTTAAGGGTTCATCAATTATGAGAGGTTTGCTACTAGTAGGATCGCTAAGAGTTCTAGAATCTGGCCCAGTAAGTCTTGGAGGTTCAGGACCATATAACCTTGGCTTATCAGGTGCAGGAAGTCCTCGTGCATCAGGAGCAGGAAGCCTTGGCGCATCAGGAGCTTCAAGCTTTGGTACAGTAGGACCATCCACTCTTGGTCTTTTGACTTCAAAATCTGCAATAATCTCATCAGGTACTCTTGGTTTCTTACGAGGTCCAAGTTCAGCATCAATAGGCTTTGGCGGCTTCTTTGGTGGTGTCCTAAACATAGGAATATCAACTAGCTTTCTAATAAGATTAATTAATCTAGGAATTTCAATTAATTTTTGAAGAGTGTCAGCTGGGAAACCGTCGTTATCAGATTTAATATCTTCAGGGTTGGTAACTTCTACCTTGCTTACGCCATCGCAACAATTATCACTAGCTGTGCTAGCCTTTTCTACATCTCCAGTTGTTTCCATCTTCTTTCGCTGTGCTTCAATGTCAGCTTGAGTTTCTTTATCTTGTGCTTGTCTTTGTGTTTCTGCTTCCTTTGCTCTTGCGCTAATTGCAGCAGATTCTGTAAGTAGAGTTTTTATAAGTTCTTTCCTAACTTCTATCTCACCCTTAATTGCTTCAATGTTACCGTCTTGAACGGATGGCAAAGTAGCCGCTAACGCCATACCTTCATCGCGCAATCCTTGAGTTTCAGGATTTCTATTACCTACACCTAATCGAGCGAATCTATCAGCTGTAGCTGCATTAAGCCCGCCAGCTCTTAATCCAGCAGATCTAACACTAACATCTACATCGTCAATATCTATACCATCAATGCTAGTAACTCCAGCATCCCTCATGTCGCCAATGTTTTGAGAAGCTCTGCCATAATCTGTTCTACTAAACTCAGACATTAATCTGGGATCACCAGTTTGTGCAGCAGCTAAAGCGCCCATAGCTGCCATTTCTTCTACAAACTGTTCATATGTTCCTGACAGTAAAGCTTCAGCTGCTTTTTTCTCTGCCGTAGTTTTTGCTTCAACAGCTTTTATTTCTTCCTTAATCTGATCTAATAGCGCCCTTCTTGTACTTAAATCTTCATCAAAGAACTTTTTAAGATTTGCTTCTGACTCCTTGAACTCCATTGAGTTAACTCTCATCCTAGCTGCCTGTGTTCTTGGATCACCTTCTGGACCAGCAGCGGCTACTCTTGTTTCAATGTTAGCTTGTTGTTGTTGCTTTGCTATAGCAAGACGTTGCTGGAACTCTTCAGCGCTACCCGTCTTGAGTCTAGGAAGACCCATAGAGTCTCCACGGATGTTAGCCTTACCTAAAATATTTGCTCGCCGTTCTGCTGGCGATACTTTTCTGCCACCAAAATCTTCTTCATATTGTCTTGCTTCTAATTCAATATCTAATCTTTTTTGTTGAGCTGCAATTAGTTTCTGTTCTAATGCCACCATCTCGCTTTGTATTTTTAACACTTTACCAATAACACCAGATAAAGCTTCAAAAGCTGGTATAACTTGATCTAGTGTAGTTTCACCAAGACCTGTTAATATATCAGCTAATGGAGAAACATCACCCCCAAGCATGTCTTCTACATCTTGTTGACTTAACTCTTGACCTTCTAAAGCATCTCTAAGTCTTTCCTTTACTTCATCACCAATCTCTGGACCTAAATTCCCAATGACAGCATCTGCAATTTTTTCTCGAATATTTGAATCTGTTGCATTACCGTCTATGTTACCTAAATCAGCTAACAGTTGTCTTCTTGCATCATCAGTGGCATCAGCGAAAGTTCTTTGAGCCTGCTGGATTCCTTCCATGTTTTCTCTAAATTTCTTAATAGACTCTTCAGTAGCTCCTAACATACGCATCGCGTCTGCTGCTTGATTTAAAGAATCTGCCATCACTCTTGGGTCCATAGATTCAGCAGCTTCTGTTATGGAAGCTTGTAAGTTACGCATAGTAGCATCTAGTAATGGAGTATCCCCATCCTGACCTTCCATCAAATTCTCTGACATCGCTTCCATTGCTAGAGCAGCACCCATCATAGCTCTTAAACCTAAATTCAAAGCTTGAAAAGCTTTTCTAGTTCTTTCTACTTCTTTTTGTAAATTTTCAAACGATTGTATAAGTTCAGGTATTCTATCAAGAGATTTATACATTTGATATAGAGCCTCGTTGGAAGCTCTAAGTCGTGTCATGAAATCTTCAATACTGCCACCAGCAGCAGCAACCTGTCGCATCATAGCATTAACAACAGGCTGCATAGTAGCAACTGCTTGACTTTGTTGAGCGTTAGCTGCTGATCTAAGATCTTTCTGTTTGACTTCTTCTGCTGCTGCTATATCTTGTCCGGTATCCATGTAGCCAAAAGTGAACCAAGCTCCAAGATACCTACCCCAATCATCCAATGCTGCCTGTGCGCGTTTGGTACTTTCTGCTATTGCTTGATCGGCATAAATT
>CEVS01030558.1_pt1 | contig 17837 bp, 12 predicted proteins | sample 361571 | NCBI WGS metagenome assembly CEVS01 (sample SAMEA2623850, study PRJEB7988) | marine metagenome | isolation source: saline water (ENVO:00002010), including | reverse complement strand
CAGCAGACATCAGGGTGTCCCCGGTTCAAGTCCGGGAGTGGGGACCAGTTTTGACCATCGGCCAAACCTTTCTGATTTCTTTCGGTTCAATCCCGAGAAAAAGGGTTACTCTCAGTATCATAATTGGAGGATATTTTTCTTAAATCATTGCTGTGAAAAGATATTTCAAATAAGAATGCGAGCGTAAGTCATGCCAGGAAAGTTTGAAATTGAAATTATCGAACTGGTTTCCAAAGCAGAACTGCGCACAAAAAATCAACAGTACAACGAGGCAATGTTGTATTCAAGACATGCCATTGAATGCATCGTTGAACAAAAATACCATGAATTAACAGATTCAGGTACAATTGAAATCACACATAGTAGGCTAAAAACGATGATGGATCGTATTAAACATAAGATTCCAGATCAGACCCACACAATGTTACAATCAATTAATTTGATGACTAGGCAACATATGCATTATCAATCCGATTCATCAGAGTTGAACCAAAAGCATGTTTTTCTCGTCATTGAAACCATTAAAGCGGTAATGACAGATTTGTATCCAGAAATATTATTCTCTATCATACACGATTCAGGTGATGATTCTGAATTAAAAACAAAATTACTCGAAAATGATGCAGAAAAAATCCGAAGACTTGGATTTGAAGATGATATTTCTGAGGAAACTAGAATTGTTTACAAACAATTCTCTAATTCAGGATTGGATCTTGGAGATGTTGAAAGCCCTATTCTCTCTATTGATCATCTTGCACTTGCTATCTCTCTATATTATATTGGAGAGTTGTCGAAAGCCGAAATAATTTTCAAGAAAATAATCGATAATTCGAATTCGAGTGATACCGAAGATTATGTTGTATCTTTACGAGGCATGGGTAGGATTTCTCGTCAGCGAGGTAATTTAGATAAGGCGTATCGCCATTACAAAAAAGCACTCGATATCTACAAAAGTACTAATCGAATTGAAAAAATTTGGATTATGTGTGAATTAGGTGACGTAGAGAGGGAGCTTGGTGAACTTGAAGAAGCCAAATCTATTTTTTTAGAGTGCCTCAATATGGCCATTGAGATGGAAAATAAAAGAGCAGAATGCATTTCTAGGTCCGGTTTAGCCGATATTTATCGGCAGCAAGGTAAACTCGAGGAAGCAGAAAAGTTGTACAATATTGGATTGAAAATTTCCAATGAGATTGAGTTCTTCCAACGCCAATCCTCAATTCTAGGAAATTTGGCCGAAATTGCTCGTGACCGCGGTGATATTTCATATGCTCATTCATTGTTAGAGCAAAGTCTTGACATTTCTCAAGAAAGCGAATATGCGAAAGGGCAAGCGGCTAATCTTGCACAAATCGCGACACTTTACCGGATACAAGAGAATTATTCTAAATCAGCCGAATACTATGAATTAAGTCTTGATATAAACAAGAAAATTGAACACAGAAAGGGTGAATCTGCTTGCCTCGGGGGGTTGGCGGCAATTGCCAGAAGAAATGACGATTTAGATACTGCATGGGAATTACAACAAAGATGTTTGAAGATTTCAAGAGAGATACAAAACCATAGAGGTATTGGCATCAATCTTGCAGAGCTCGGTTTGATCGAAAGGTTAAGAGGAAATTTAAGAGAGTCAAAAAGATATTATTCTGAAAGTTTAGCCATCAATAGAAAAATCTCTTACAACAAAGGAATTGCAATGTGTCTTGGTAATCTTGCGAAGCTTCATTCGAAGAAAGACAAAAATAAAGCAATAGAATTTTACGAGCAAAGTCTTGAAATTAATAGAAAGGCACAACATGCACGAGGTATTACATTGACATTAGCTCAACTTGGTTTACTCCACTTTGAGTTAGATGAGTTGGAAAAGGCTGAAATTTACTTTTCCGAATGTCGAGATTGGAACAAAGAATTTGGAGATTACAAAAATGAATCAAAGGCTATTGCAAAGTTAATAAAAATTGCAAGAAGAAACGGAGATCAAACCAAAGCACAATTACTTGAGATAGAACGTAAAAGGACTTGGGATTTGGGTAATTCCTAATTTTTGAACTCAATGTTTTTGTTCGACTGGATGGGTTATTGAGAACCATTCTACGAATTGACAAAATAGATCTAAAACAATAAGTGATTCTTTCCAATCAAGGTTAAAGTGATGTGCTGCCCGATTCCTATATTCTCGAATTAAATTCAGATGAGTACGGATTTTATCATCTAATTCCCTTTTGGTTTGGTACTCTTGGGTAAAACTCACAAGAGTTGGGCGAGCAGAACTCTTTCTTTTGATTCCGAGTTGATCGCAGGCAGTCTTCATCAATTTTTCAGTCGTTGCCCCTATGGCAATTGCAATTAATGAAGGCGATTTGGATTGAAAAATTTCTTTTGCTGCATCGAACTGACTCAATAATTGCTCAAACTGCTCAAGCCTTAGTTTTATTTCGTTTAGTTCACTAAAAGCATCATGATTATCTTCTTCTGTAGATCTAAAGGTATCCTCTTTCATGTTCATGAGCGCAAAATAGAATTGCACTAAGGATTGATATTTTTGTTGATTATTGTCTTCTCTTGAAGAAAAATATGATGTGATTGAAGCGATGAGTATGAAGCCAAGAAAGAGATAGCAAATTGCACCCAAGGCTAAGACCAATAAATCACTCTCAGGAATTAGTATAATTGCTGCGAAGAAGATTCCGAGAACAATCAAAATACTACTGAAATTGTGGGTATTTTCCAGAGGTAATTCTCCTTTGATGGTTCTTATATCGGTGGTTCCAAATGTTAACTCTATTCTTTCTTGTGTGCCTAATCTTCCTCTTAGTAAGTCGAAAAGAATGTACACTAACAAGGGGGTAAAATAAATTGAATGATTTAGGAACTCATCCTCTTCTAGCCCAAGCGAGCCATAAGCGACCATGTCAGCCCAAGCGATTATTTGTACGAAAAATGAGAGGGCTGCAAGTAGAGAAAATAAGTTCGAAAAACGATAAACAGTTCTATATCGTTCTGTTGGAAAGTAGTACCGGATATTTGCTTTTTTTACATTATTTGAATTGTTTGAAGTTTTATGCAAGGGATCCACTTTCTCAGTCTCAAGGACTCCGTTCTGTAACAAACGTATAGGAACTTTTGATCTGTAAAGCACAGAATGCAGAATCGACGTATGTTCAAAATGATAAGTCCTTGCAATGACTTGAGGGGACTCATCCAACACATCTGTCATATCGATCAATTCGTTGTAGAAGAGCATGTATCAAATAACTATCTGTAATTGAAATTGAGTGGTGCCAACCAATCTTCTGCGTTTGGGGGGTGTTGTTTTACCCATTCGTTTGCATATCCTTGTGAGTTGGTTAGTACAAAATCCAAAATTGAATTTTGATCTTCTACGATGAAACCTCGATTGTGGAGGTCGATCAATTCACATGCTAGGATTACGCCTGGGGCTTCCTTTTGGAAGAATGGAATCTCTTTTAGTGAGAGTAAATGATTGATGCATGTTCTGAACAATTCATTGTCAGTTTGTGCTATCTCTTGTGCCCACCGACAAAACCAATACGCAATTCTCTGAGAAGGATGGTGATCGTTCAATTCTATCAATTCGCAAACCTCTTTGAATCCCTCTGTGTGTCCATTCAAGGCATAACACTTCAATAGGGTAGCCAGATAGTATTTATCAGAGATATGGAGTTGATTATCAGGCTTGTTTATTCGCGCAGGGAAGTCAATTTCAAGTGCACGTTGAGCTTCAAAAAATTCCCCCCGTTGCAGGAGTAATTCAGAACGAAGAATATACCTCCTCCTGAATTGTTCATCCGTCTGCTGGTCTATGGACAACAATTTCTCTTCAATTTCCCAAGCGATTTCTAAATCATCCCTACTATTTCGAAGAGCTCGAGATAATGCTTGTGCGCCGAGGTACGTTCGAGTCTCTTCATTCCAATCAATAACATCGTCTTCATCGAGTTCAAAATTATCGATGATGTGTGAGAAATCAAACTGATTGTCGTTTGCTCCACCAGATAGATTGTTGAGTTTCAAGATCTCAGATTTACTGAGTTTAAGTCCTTCGTCAATCAGCCCGTCAATGTAGACTTTGCATTGATTTGCTGTATCAGTTTGTCCTATGTGATTTGAGGTTCCTAGAACGGATTTCAAGAATTCATATTTGTGATAATTATTGTGGAATTTGCTCAGTGTTGAATCTATATCAATATCGGAAAGTATCAAATTTGTTGCATGCTGACCCTCTATGTTTTCTGCAGTATTTTTGAAATGCTTGAGCAGATCTTGCCATTCGCCCGAATTCAAGGAGTTTCTTGCTTCTTTTATTGCTTCATAGAAGAAGGGTTTGACATAATCTTCTACATCTTGCGACTCAATACTTGATAGTGATTTTAAGAAAACAAGTGGCTGTGATATGCTGTTATGTGTAAATGAAATAGGACCATTCAAACTTTCTTGGCGAAATGGATGTTTACGAATTCGAGAATAAATGTTTTCATCAATCTCCATGTGATTTTTCATAAAGTCATCTGAATATTTGTGTTTATTTTTGTTGATACACTGCCCTATAGCATCTGGGTAACCTATCCACGGATGTTCACCTTTGGACACGACCCAAAGTTGATCAAAAAACATATTTTTCCATCCAGGCCTGTCTTTGAATTTTGTAACTAGGGATGAAACAATTGGTTGAATAACTCCAATACCTGACTCTAACCCCGCTACTTGTTCGATGAACACATCCACTTTTGTTTTATCATGAATTTTTCTTGAAATTGTTTCCAAAACCAAAGGCAAAGTCTCTTTCCAGAATGAGAGATGGGGGTCTCTTCCTATCTTGTTTAAGTTCGGTAGGACATTACCTTGCTCAAAAGCAAATGTAAACATCATTATCTTCTTCGCATTATTTATATTTGTTATAGCCTCGAAATATTCCTTGTTTCCTTGGGACCCAGCCGCATGGAATTCGGGATGTAGGGCGGGTAATTCAGTTCCAGGAGGGATTGCAATCCAACACATTGTGGACCGAGCGTTCTCTTGATTGCCTGAACGGAATTCAGATAGATCCCCAGTCTCATCTCCAAGTATGACCCATCTTTTCTGAGATTTGAGCATCATCTCATCATGCACAGCTCTAAACAGCATTTCTGAAAATTTGTCAAGTTCTTTAACATCAGATTTACTAATCCTAACGGCGGCTCTACACCTTGAACTAATAAACGGATGAGTTGAGCGTTTGGTATCATGCACAGTACGGATGACTTCAGGCCATGGTAGCAATGAGACATTATAGTCTGGAAATTTAGAATTCACATCTACAACAAATTGTAATGTGATTTTATTCATTTTTCCTTTGATTTGTCTTAATAATTTATTCTCTAATTTTTGTTCTACACTTTCCCGAAAGAGTGTAATCATGACCTGTTCATCGTTTTCAAGAACTGAGTTAATCAGATTTAGAGTAGTCTCTTCACTAAGTTGAGAGTAAGGTACCGTGAGCGGAAATCCTTCCACGTAGATAGACTTTCGATCCATATCCGACTCAACTGCATCCCATAATTTCGAATTTCCTTTTTTCAAGGTATTCCCTCCACCAACATAGATAAATCCTCTTCTGCATACCCAACAATTTGGATTTCTCCCGTTGGCAACACATGGAACTCAACTTCGGTCTGTTCAGTTAACACTGTTTCATCGTACACATCAGATATGAAATGAACTTGTTGGTTTCGTGAGCCTCTCCAACGAAGACCTGTATCTCGCAATTCCTGAACATATCTACCAGTTACAGCAATATCGCTCAAGTTGAAACAAGCAAGCATTGTTTCATCAAATTCTGAAAGTTCGTAACCCGTGTAAAGAAAGACACTCAAACCGAGCGATTTGGCACCCTTGATCAATTCAAGACTTGCCTTGGGCTGTTGAAGAGGCTCCCCTCCTAGTAAGGTAATCCCTTCAATATCATCTAAGCTTTGAATCTCTTTCAAAAGTTGAGAAACCTGTATTTCATTTCCTCCTTTTGCTGACCAATATTGCGTATTCCAACACCCTTTGCATGCGAGCGTACAACCTTGAACCCATATGACAGAACGTAATCCTGGTCCATAAATTTCACTTCGATCCAAACGATATCCAATACGTATTGTTGAAGCCATATCGTCACCTAACCAGTTCGTACGAGGACCATTCGAATCTGTCCATTTTGTTCAGTTTGTTTGACTCTGTATCCGAGTGCTTTGGCTTTCTCAAGAATCTCTTGTTTGCGTTGTTCAATGAGTTCTTTTCTTTGATTTTCAAATGCTTCTCGTTCAATGCGTATCTTTTCTCGTTCACTCTCAAGTTGAGCTGTTTCTTCTTCAATTTGAAGACGACGTAGTTTCCTCTGAATGGCTTGTTCATATACAGCTCCTAAATTATTCATCCAATTCAATGAAGTTGATTGAGTTGCCCTATTGTAGCGAATCGAATACCGGCCATGTTGACGTTGCATGGCCCATTCTTGTCCGTTGATTCGTATGCGAATTTGGTTGTTGTTGCTGGCAAGAATCGTTGCTCCGATTTCTTCCAATGCTTCAACTGCACATTCATGATCCGTCATTGGAACACTTCGTTCGGTCCAGACTCCACTCATTTATTTCCCTCCAAGACGTTGTTTTGCTGATTGGCTTTGGGCCGCTCTCGGCCCTTTCTCATGATACTCTCGCGTATGCTGAACATCATCCAATTCTGCCAACTCAGAGAGAAGTGCTTCGAGTTCATCGATACAGGTTTCACCCTTAATTCCATTTGTCTTCGCAGACATTTTTCCATCTGCATCAATCGTTACTGTAATCCGTTGTTCTTTCAATTCAAGACCTCCCTAGAAGCACATAATGTTGCGTTGAGTCGTTTTGCATCTTTTCGCCCTTGTTCAACATGGGTCCAATCGGAGAGTGCAAGGTAGCGCGTTTCTTTGTCACCGTAGAGTCTGCCCTGTACAGGTAGACCTTCTGCAGGGACCCTTATGTCCAATTTTGATTCTGAAGCATCACCAATGAAAAGGTGTGAGCGCCCATCATTCTTGGTCGGTAATGTTTCTACAGGCGGTCTAAATTCAAACTTCGATGAAGCGATTTCTTTAGCAGATTGAATATCTGCTTCAAGTTGCTGAATTTGTGGATTTAAGATCTCAACATCACTTTCAATCTTCGTTTTCTCGACGCCTTCTGCCTTCTTGAATGCTTTGTTTAAACCATCCAATTCAGTGTTTAACTTCTTGAGGCGTGGCTCAAGATCTTTGATTTGTTTCTTCGCTTCCGTTAGACGTTCATCGTGTTGTTGACGTTGTTCTATTTCGAGCTTCTTTCGCTCTTCCTCTCGTTCTGCAGCCTTGATGTCGTTAACATTACCTCCGATGGCTTCGGTTAATGTTTGCACCTGTTCAATAAGGTCACTTAACGACTTTGAATCAATGGTTGATTCGATTAACTCCTTTGCTTCATCAATTGATTTTTGTAATTCTTTCGCCTTTCTTCCAAATCCTGGTAATTTTGAAACGACGTTCAATTCATCGAGAGTATCCAAACGTGCCGAGATGCCATCTCGAGCTTTTTTCCATTCTGAATGTAGATTGTCCTCAATCGCTGAGGGCGAAGGAATTGGTGGTGCTGCAATCCATTTGAATTGACAATTCTTCGCTAGTGAATCTTTTGGAGGTATCAGAGAAGGTGTAAACGATTTAACATATTCTTCATTGTCTGGCATCACATCAAGATGGACAATACCCAAGTCTTGTGTTTGTGTTTCTGAAATCTTCATTTCGTTTCCATCACGCATGATTTTATCACCAGCATCGCCGAGTGCGATGTCCGAATGTCCAACCCATTCTGGTGATTTACTGAGTTTTTCAAGCAATGATTTCGCAGCATTTGCTTGTTCAGCATTCAGGCGGAGGATACTGTGCCAATCACCTGTTGCGCCACGATCCCACCCTGCAAGATACGTTTCTTTTCCAACAGCTAACTGGAATGAGACCCCCTCATGGACAAATATTCCTTCGCTAGGTTCAATGCTTATTGGAGAGGAGTAGAGCGTTTTGTTGGCATCCTCTCCGACAATTATGGCTTCGCCATTCAAGATGACAGAATTGTTTAACGGATTTTGTAAAGAAAGCCAATCCCACTCTGTCTCAGACCTCATTGCAATCTCTGATTTTGAATAATCACCATCGCTTGAGAGATAAGATCGCAAAATATGATCTCCATTTTGCAACGAGCGCAAGGAGAATGGTGCCTCGGCAATCGGACGAGGATTTGAAATTTCATCGGGAGCAAGTACCTCTCTACCCTCGGTTACAGACCAAAACTCATGCTGGACGTGTATAGAGAATTCATCGATTTGGGTTTTTGACAATTCCATTATCCAGTTGCTTTTGACACTTTCAATTGTCCCATCTAAAGGACTTGAAAGCAAAAATCCAGCCTTTGTTTGAAGATGCCAATCGGATAAAATAAGATCCAATCCTCGGTTTTTCCGCTCTCTTAGGAGAACCTCTCCGATAAATTGTTTACAGCGATTGTTGGATAACATCGACTCAAAACCTTGCGTATCAATCAATAAGTAAACATTGATTCCGTTCACAGTGACCGCCTTTGCAATAGCATCAATGATTGATGCATCGGTAAGATTCTGAGTTGAGATGAGTAATCGTTCCTGACATGATTCGATTAATTCTGCGGCATTTGTGGCAATAGAAGACCCCTCGCCACTGAATACAAATGGCCCTTGTTTTGATGGAGAATTAGCCTTGGTAGAACCTATCGACCACACTGGTCCAAGTGATTCATTGATTCGATTAACTGATTGTTGGTTTGGGAAAGATGTTATTTTACTCATTGCGATTCCTCCTTTTTCTTTTCAACGGATTCAATAAAATTGCTTACTGATTCTTCAATACCTCTACCAGGTTCTAACTTCGTAGCCGATTTAACTCTCGACATGCCTGAAACCAAACCATCTGGAAGGCTCCACCACCTGATTTCTTTGTTTGTTTGAATAATGATATACCTATTGTGAGGGGCAATGGAATAGTCTTCCATGAAATGAACCAAATCAGATATTTCCTTCATTTTCTTCCGGCATTCACTACGTTCTCTGTCTCCTTTCGAATATGGGTCAAATGCTGTAAGTAATCCAAACGTACAATCTCCTAAAACGCGTTTGAATGATTCAACAATTTTTGCCAATCTCTTGCGCTGGGCTTTGAGAGTTGCATACTTGTCAACATACCATACATTGGTTAAACTTCCTTTCAGATTTTCAGTCAATTGAAGGATGAAGTTATCATGAGGCTCATCAGGATTAAGAATGGCAGTATATTCATCTCTTTTACTACGCTCAATGAGTTTCGGAACGAATGCTGCAGCACCCAAATCATCTCCAGCGTGAAGATATTTTGTGAGACGAGGGTTTTTCGAACGATTGGTTGCAATGAGCTGCATGGTCCTATCATATACCGAATCCGAATTCACTGACCTGAACGGGTCATCTTCCAAAATATCGTTTAATACCCTTTCAGTGCGTTCTGTGGTTGTGTATCCTGGTGTTTGTTCTTGTAGAATGAATGATGACCATTCCGTTGCATCTTCCATGGTCCTTGCAAGTAATGGAATTCCATTAATCACAACTTCATCCCAGTCTTCAGCTTCATGATCGAGGACTTCATTCGTCATGTACTGCAATTTTTCATTATCCGTTAATTCTGCAAATGGTCTCTTCAAACCATGCAGTTTTACATCCCAGCCTCCTTGGGCAAATCGACCACTGTTTAGCCAATCTCGGATACTTTTTTCAGGATCCATAAATCCCGTGTGAGGGAATTTATTTGTAACAACTTGTCCATCTTTATCCTTGTTTGTAGTTGTACCAATAAGTTTGCATTTGAGTTCGAGTTGATCTTCGACATACCAGTTACCGTCTTCCAAATTCCAATTCCAAACCAAATCTGCAGGCGTGTTGTATTTCTCAGCAATGGACCATGAACTGCCCTTATTGGTCCAATAAATTTGCCATCTTTTCTGTTCTCTCTGCAATAATCCTCTGCGTGATTTACCATCTGAAATATTCTCTAGAATACTAGGTGCGTGAAGAGTTTGAGGGGGAGTCTCGGCAAATTGTTTTACAGTTCTTGAGCGACCTGCATGCAAAAGAACTGGCCCTGTTACATCATTTTCGTACGTCCAGATCCTCAACGGGCCTACTTCTTTGATCAAAACATCGCCTCTGAGAGCAGTTTCATGACCCTCGTTCGTCAGATTTCCTTCCTTTGTCCAAACTCCAGATTGAATACCATTTATGAACAAATTCCGAGATGCCCCCGGCTTTAATTTGAACTGTTGTTCAATCGATTTCTCATCGATATGATTTTCATTTTGTTGAGCATATTGGCATAATTTCTGTAACCCTACAGCAGGGGCAGAAACTGCAAATGTGGTAATAATATCGTAAACTTCGACTTGTCCTTTTGTTCGTAATTGTATATCCATTTTCATCTCCTCCTTGGGCGTTCTATCGATATGTCTTTGTGCGATTTAGCTAAATTCCTAAGCATTGGGTCATAGCAATATGGCCTCTTCATTTTTCCTGAAAAATATTCATGATTACCAACGATAATTCTCAATTCTCGTGCCCTCGTGATTGCTACATTCATACGGCTTGGGCTATCTAAGAAACCAATTCTTGAACCGTTTCGAAGACTAATGAAAACAACATCAGCTTCCTGTCCTTGGAATCTATCAGAGGAATTTACAACGATCATCACATTTGATGGGTTTTTCATTTGCAATAAATCAAAACGAGTTTCAAATTGCATCCCAGTTAATGATCGGACCATGTCACGCAACCCTCGTCGTTGTGCCTGATATGGCGACAGCAAAGCAACCTCCCAACGTTGTTTGTCATCCCTGTTGTCATTGTTTTTCGGAGGAGGATTTTGGCGAGCCCAATCGATAAAATCTTGCAGAATTTTCTTGATTGCTGTAATTTCCTTTGTGTTAACGCCAGAATTGATTGTTGACGCAACATCCAACCATACCGATCTTTTCCGATCTTTTCTGTAGTCGAATGGATACATTTGATTTCTTTCTTTGATTGTATTCGCATCTTTCAGAGCCTCACCATTGTAGAATTCATTGCGTGAAAACTCTGAGATTTCTTCATTCATCCTATGCTGATGCTTGATCATTGTGAATCGTTCTTCTTTGGCTTCTTTTGAAAATCCTTGAGTGAGCGTTGTTTCAGGCAACAACTTCCGCGCATCGGGTGATGCAAACCCTTCTTGCAAACACTCCAAAACAGAAGGTAGAGCAATACTTCTTACCTCCTCAATTCTTGTTTTTACATTTTGTGATTTAGGAAGCAAAGACTGGATCTGAGCCTCATAATTTGATTGCATCTTGTTATTGTTTGAATTTTTAAGTTCGTATGAGCGATTTAATCGCCATGTAATCTCGTGCGACCAATCATGGTTCAAACTTTGAGATGACATCGGATGCCTTTCGTAAAACGAATCTTTCGTTGCAAAATGATTTTCGCGATTGTTTGAGACTTCGGATTGTTCAAATCTTCCATTGCGAATGATTGAATGAGGGGGCAACAAATCTGCAATTGTTTCATAACAATCACTACCACAAACGATTACATCACTGGATAGCATGTAGAGATTAGCTTCCAGATCAGTCTTTACTTCACTTGGAGGTACGATTATACAGTTTTCAAGAACGATATCAGAGCGTTTTGAGCTTAAGAGACATATCTGTAACTCGTCCAACGATGTCTTTCCTGCAGCATTTAACTCTTTTAGCAGAGAGTTTGGAACTTCACTAGGCTCCAAGAAAACAATAGGTTGGCCTTTGCGAGGGCCAGGGTTACCCTTTTCCACAAACTTTTGTAATTGGTGGATAATTAAACAAGCCCTTTGAGCTGCAGGAGTGAATAAATGACCTTCTTCATCTTTCATTTGATCAAGATTTGTCATCAACTCAGATGCCTCCAAAAACGGAGAGAGTTGACAAATATCACCAACTAATACCCATTTTTTAGCAAATCCCGCTGGTACGATAAATTGCTGAAATGTGGTTTTGCTCGCTTCATCGATAATCAGGACGTCCCATTCTGGTTGTGGATCTCTCAACAAACGTCCACTACTCGATGTTTCGCCAGCAATTCTTGGATGTTGGAGAATACCTTGCATCGTGCCGCAAGTCAAATTACTTTGACGTAGAATCAAATCAACGGCTTCTTCTTCATTGAGTCCGATTTCTTTGTATTGTTCGATTTGTTCATCCAAAACTAAGTCGTGCACTCCTTCATCGTAAATGCCTCTCTTCCAGCCAATTCTTAACGGGGAAATGAGTCTTGATAAATGTGGTTTCCCTTTTATTCTTGTAAGTACATTGTCAATCGAAGCTTGCGTAGATCCACAAAGCAATACTTTCTTTCCCTGCAAAGCGAATTGAGTAATCAACTCGATGATTGCTGTGGTTTTTCCGGAACCTGGAGGCCCTTGAAGGATTGCAAAGTCGGGGGTCGAAAGGGCTCTTCGGACAAATTCTCTTTGTTCTACGGTGCCATCATATCTGTCATCAGTAAGAACCTTCCAATCTTTGACCTCTTGCAATTCGAAATCAGACCAAAGCCTGTCTCTCTCTTTTTGATTTCCTTGTTCAGTCAATCGAAGTAACTTGTCATGATGAGCAAGTGGTTTGTCCCTTAGCATCAAGAGCATATCTCTTTGTCGTTCAAGGTATTTCGCATTAGGGGAGAGTGTCAATATCGCATTCGGGTTGGGCGGGATACGATCAACTGTTATTGTTTGGCGCTCAATATCTCTGCTTTTTATACGTATACTTGTCATCTTAATTTCGATTTCTCGATTCTCTTTCTTACTGAAAATTTTGATTTTCCCACCAGCAATATGGTTGCCATCTTCATCATGCCCTGTAACATTCAGCTCTCGATGTTCGGTATCTGGGGAAAACAAAACATCCAAAGGGTTCACATCTTTATCTTCATCAAGTAACTTTTCAGCCTGTGGATCTAATTTTATTTTTAGAGTCACATCATTCGTAGTTTTTGTTACGTCCTTCCACAAATGCTTGATTCCGTTAGTATCGTAGAGGAAATTATTACTTGGTAGTAAATCAACCACAAATGAATCGTTCTCCCGGACTCTACTAACGACTTGTCGTTCGGTTTCACTATCCCTCAACGGCCCGTAAATATCCGAACCTGGAACAGTTTCCCATTCCATATATTGACCATCGAATTTCAAATCCGAATGTTCATCAAATTGTGAGTTCTTGTCAACCAACACAAATTCAAACCATTCTTGCGAAGTCTCCAAAGGTTTGAATTTTATTTCTTTTCCTTCCATTGTGATTGAACTTATTGGTCTCAATGAACGGTTATGATCCCACTCAAACGGTTCAAGATTTTCATTGTAAAACTTCCATCCCTCTTTAGATTTTAAATCAGTATCAGTCGAAAATTCTGTACCATCATCTGTAACTCTGCTGTTGATGATTTCAGCAGTAGTTTTGGACTTCAAATTGATTATTTCAGTGCCTATTTTAACTAAGTGAGCGTTCTCCCCACTTACTACATACGGCAAGCGCTCTCTACGAACCCTTATGTCAAAACCGAGTCTTTTTGTTACGGTTATCCGCTTTTGCTGTTCAACAACCTCCCAAATAAACCGGGCTCTTTTTTTGAGATGTTCTTGGGATTTTTTTGCCAATTCTGTGTATTCAATAAATGGTGCAAGGCTCTGAGCTCGGCTCTCTAACTTCTGAAGATCAATATTCGTCCCACCCATTGCATAAAGATACAATTTCCGGAGGTTGCCCGCTGTTCCTTTCAATAGGCGTCGAAGTGCTCTTGCCTTGGGTTTTAATTCAGTTTTACTTTTAGATTTCCTCGCATCCCGTTTTGTTTTGCTTTTTGCGTTGGATTTTGATGTCTGTTGAGTTTGGAGTAATTTCCCACCGATTGAAACAATATCATTCACAAGCCATCGCCCATCAACGTGTTTGGACATTTGAACCTGAATCTTTGCTCCAATTGGAAATGAAACGCCTTGAGGTGTACGGTTCCAACCAATAAAAGCATCTCCTATTCCAACTATTGAAAGGATGACTTTTCTCCTTCCATGCTGGTTTTTCTTGACTGCCTTCACAGTCCCATTGTACACTTTGTCAGACAATCAATCACCTCCTATACGCCAGCAACTTAGTTAGAATCTCCTTGGATGAATAGGTTTCGCCGTTCACTTGTCAACCGCGGAACATCATCAGCATCTACAGGAAGGGCTTCCTTTTCTTCACTCGAGGCGAGGCGAGCGCGATACATGGCCCACTTTCTCATCCCTTCGATGTTTTCCCGCATCGTTTTTGAGAGAGGGTAGGTCGCCTTCAAGGCTTCCAAAATATCTTCTTCTTCGATTTCACGTCCAGCATCAAAGGCTCGGAACAAGGCATCCTTCACAGCTTCTTCAAGTTCAGCGCCGGAGTAACCGACACTCGCTTCTGCCAGTCGCCGGATATCGAAGCTTTCAGCTTCCTCATTACGCCCCTTCTTCTTGAGATGAATCCCAATGATTTCTGAACGAGTGTTTGCTCCTGGCAAATCAACAAAGAAAATCTCATCAAAGCGTCCTTTGCGAAGCATTTCTGGAGGGAGCTGATCGATATTGTTCGAAGTGGCGAGTACGAAAACAGGTTCTTCCTTCTCTTGCATCCAAGTAAGGAATGTACCCATGACACGAGCAGTTACACCGGAATCGAGAGATCCTGAACCTTGCGAACCAGCCATTCCCTTTTCGATTTCATCAATCCATAGAATACAAGGTGAAATTGCTTGGGCGACCTGAAGCGCTTTCCGCATGTTCGCTTCAGATTCTCCGACAATTCCTCCAAAGACTCGTCCAAGATCGAATCGTAGCAGTGGAAATCTCCACAATCCTGCAACAGCCTTGGCAGTCAGACTCTTTCCACAACCAGGAACGCCAAGAAGCAGTGCTCCTCGAGGAGGCTCGAGTCCGAAGGCCTTTGCCTGTGAAGTAAATGCTCGACCTCGATTCTTCAACCAGTGCTTCAATTGGTCAAGTCCACCAACATCATCCCAGCCTGTTCGAGGGTGGAAGTATTCCAGTACTCCACTCTGTCGAATGATGCGTTCCTTCTCTTCGATGATAAAACCAATCTCTGTGGAAGTAAGGCGCCCCTTGGTTGCAATAGCCTTGCTAAAGGCCAAGCGTGCTTCCATAATTGTAAGTCCAAGAGCAGCATCAAGAAGAGACTCGCTCTTCTCAACTTGATGAGGTAGAAGCCCAGCTTCGCTTACAACATCATCGAAAATAATACCCAAAGTATGTCGACGTGGGAGGTCCAATTCAATAATGGGCATCTCCTTTTCCAACTCTAGAATTGCCGTTGGCGAGACAGTACCGAGAATCAGACACTTACCTTCAGACTTCGTCATTCTTGCAAGTTCTCGAAGCCACCAAATAACAAAACCCCGTTCTGTATTTGATTGATCAAGAAGCATGTGGCTATCTTCCAACAATAGAATAGATCCCTCCTCAAGATCACGATACCATTCAAGAAGTTCAACTGGCATCATTTCATCCACCACATCAAACCTTGAACTAGATGAATTCCAAGTCTGCAGACGCTTTGCGCCGGACCACTTGTACAGAGTACGGTTCATTCGCATCGCAGCGGTAATCAAGGCACCATCAACACGTTCCCATTCGTATGAAACGAGTTGGAAGAGTGAACATCCTGAGTCCAAAAGTGGCTTAAGTCGGTCTTTGTCAAAATCGATATTGTATTGTGTAGTCATGCAATCACCTCATTCTTTTCGTTCGAATTACTAAATTCGCTTGAATTCTTCAGTGATAGAAATTGAATGGTATCAGAAAGGAATTTGAAATCTCCGACAGCATCAATTGTGTAATCCCATGTCTTGATTTCATCAAGCATTGATTCATCCATGCAAGCAATGAGTTCGGTAGCATCTTCTCCAGACTTACCATCTCGAGATAGCAAACGCTCATACTGAGTTTGTTCAGGAATTTCAAGCCGAATAGTTACTGCATCAATCGACTTACAAAACTCGATCTCTGATGGAAAGCGTATGTCTTCAATAACAACTGGTTGCTTTGATTGGGCAATCTTTGTTCGCATAACGTCAATCAGGAAGTTTGACTGGAGTTCACGAAGCTTTGAACCGAGGTTAGCGAGATACATTCGATCATTGGACAAATCATCTCCCGCAAGTTGGGCAATCTCTCGTAGTGCATCCGCAAATGCAATCCGAACGAAACTATGTCGCTCAACAAGATGTTGGGCTATAGTACTCTTTCCACAACAGCGTGGACCTGAAAGTGCAATGACTGGATTTGAGTTCATTCGTATACCTCCGTATGCGCTTGATTGGGCTGATCCCATTCGTAGATTCCTCCGCGCTTCAAAAACCGTTCTTCAAAGAAACAGATGTCTTCCCATGCTTGCTGAACACCTACTTCGATAACGGACGGACCGTAACGATGTCCTCCGTCCGCATTTGAATAAAATCGGCCAATAGCATCCATCATTGCGTATGAGCCACGCATGAGGTCATTGGATTCTGGTACGAATTGAATTCCAATTGCTTCGACGTGGGAATGACGATCGACCCAGGATTGGAATTCATTGTTTGATATAAGGAGGTCGTCGATATCATCGTCGTTTTGTCCTTCAACAGGAAGTACTTGGAAAATCTTCCAACGCTCTGGACGAAGTTCAGAAACCAACTCAGACATATCATCATCGACATTGTGGCGGCATACAACCGTGTTCAGCTTCATACGGATTCCATGCTGCTTACATCGAATCCACGCTTCTCGTGCCTCAACAAGATGATGGCTACTCTCTCGCTTGAGGTCTGAACGCTTACCGCGACCAATTTTTGCATGCAGGGAATCGTTTGAGGCATCGATTGAAAGTCCAATCCAATCGATATAGTTGGCATTTGCATCGAGAAATTCCTGCGTCAAACCGCTTGCATTTGAAACGATGCAAGTTGTCAATCCAACGCTTTTTGATTCAATCAATAGTTCATCTAGGAACGGGCAAAGAGTTGGTTCTCCGCCAACAAAAGTAATCTTTTCAGCACCTGCTTGCTTAAGCATCGCTGGAACGAGAAGCGCAATTTCCCGCGGGAGTCGATCTGCGAGTGGAATGTCCTCAAAACGAGCAAAGCAGAATTTGCATCCATAGTTGCACCATGGCCAAAAATGCCAATTAACGGCCGGAGGAAGAACCTTCTTTACAGTCGTCTGATTAGGATATTCTCCTTGATGGAGGTTTGTTGGGGTGATATTGGTCCACATTTGGAGCCTGAACTCGTTCCCTACGTTTTTCCCATAGAACACTTGTATTTGAAACCTCTCCAAACAAGAAAAATACCGCCCCCTATAGGGGGCGTGAAGATTCTTGGTGGAAATTTGAAGTTATTTATTCAATTTCATAATCATTGGAATCTTTGCAAAATATGATTAATTTTTCAGGTAAATTTCCTTCTCCAGTAGAACATGAATTATGGATTTGTTTGTATGAACCGTCGCCATGTGCAACCGTCGCCACTGTGTTGGTTTGACTTAATTTCATGATTTCGTTTGTCAATTTCTTGGTGGCGTGAATTCCGGACCATTTCAGATTGGAAATCGGATTGATATCCCACCTTGGTTGAAGATTCACTGAATGTTTGATAAGATACGGATTCCTTTCCAAGCATTTTGTCAAGAGTTCTCTTCTAAG
>CEVS01024014.1_pt1 | contig 17852 bp, 16 predicted proteins | sample 361571 | NCBI WGS metagenome assembly CEVS01 (sample SAMEA2623850, study PRJEB7988) | marine metagenome | isolation source: saline water (ENVO:00002010), including | reverse complement strand
TTAAAAAAACCTTTTTTTGAATATTGCCAACAAAAAATATCCTCTTTTAACCCTATAAAATGTAATTTTTTAAAATTTTTAAATTCCCGATTCAAGAAATCTAAATTTTCTCCAATGGATGGGTATACCACATCAAATTCCTCATTTAATTTCATGAAAGTATCTTCATCAATTATTTGAGAGTTAGATATTTTATTTGTAAAAGCTTCTTGTAAAGTTTTCTTAAATTTCAGGACTTTATCATCTAACTCTACGTTTCTTTTTTTATTATCAAGTAATACCAAAAATATATTTTCGTAATTTTTAAAAAAAGATTGACGTCCATTAACATTCAGATCTGAATCAAATAAAACTAAATTTTTATATTTCTGTACGGTGTGTAAATATCTAATTTCTTGTGGTGAATAAACTTTATAATTTTCTAAGGGCAGGGCGTTTTCATTTAGAGAAGTATTCACATATCTGTTATTGGTAAATTTTCTTATATTAGATTCTCGTGCTAAGTAATTTTTACCTTTTGTCTGGATACCTGCAACCCACCTCCAACTTAAAGTATTTGATGCAGCATCACCATCAAATAAATGTTTCATAAAAAATCTAGCACCAAGCTCCCAAGGCAGATTTAAGGTAAAAATCCAAATACTCGCAAACCACATTCTGGCATGATTATGTAAGTAGTTCTCTGTTTTTAATTCTTTTACCCAGTCGTCGAAACACTCGATTCCTGTTTCACCAATAATTGCTTTCTTGTAATCTTCTTCAGAATGATTCGGACTAGAGGCAATAAAATCCCTCCAAACTTCAGGCCTATGTTCTAGCCAACCTTTCCAGTAAACGCGCCAAAAGACCTCTTGTATAAATTTATCTACTTTTTGAAGATTGTATTCAGAAAGAATCTCTCTGATAAGATCGTATTCATTTATGATTCTATGAGAAATATATTTTGATAAAGTTGAAATATTTTCTCTTGATTCCGGACCAAAATCGTAATTTCTTTGCGAAGAGTAATCTTTTAATCCTTTTTGGATAAAATCTAGTTTTTCTTGATTAGCCTTTTCATACATCTCTCTATTTTAAATCCCATTGCTTTAATTCTTGATAAATTTATAAAAATAATACTTCAATATAATTTTTATTTGCTAGAAGTTAAGAACTAGATAAACTTAATTTATGTTTGAAAAATTAAATGATAAATCAGTAAATAAAGGACTGCACTGGACAACTATTGCTAGTGAAAAAGTTTTGCTAGCGATTATTGGCATCTCAACTTGTATTGCTGCAGCTCTTTATTGCTATGAGATGATTTTAGCAAGGCAGATTACTTTGCCTGACTTGTTTATGTTATTCATCTATGCAGAGATACTCGGTATGGTAGGAGCCTTTTATTCAACTTCAAGAATTCCTGTTACTTTACCTATCATAATTGCAATCACTGCTTTGTGTCGTTTGATAGTGATGCAAAATAAAGAAATGGATGCTTTGATGATTATTGCTGAGGCTTCTGCAGTTATCATTCTTGCAGGTGCAGCATATTTAATGAGCTTGAAAGATAAATTAAGCCTTGAAAAATTAAAAGCTAGAGAACAAGAAAAAGAATAAATTTTTTTGAGGAGATAGATAAATGAATGCTGAAATATTTATACCTGTGTTTTACATGGTCCTATTAACTTTCTCGGTGTCTTTGATTGGCACCATTGTCAGATTCAATAATGTGTTAATAGATAAAAAACACACTGGTATCGAAATGATGAAGTTTTCACTGCCATCATCTGCAACAGAGATAATAAAACAAGCTGATAGGAACTTAACTAATTTATTTGAATTCCCCATTTTGTTTTATGCTGTTTGTATAGTTTTATACGTAACTGGAAAAGTAGACCCCAATTTTGTTTTGCTTGCATATTGGTTTGTAGGCTTAAGAGTTTCTCATTCTATTTATCATATTTTTATAAATGGTTTTATTGGAGATACGCCTCTAAGGGCTTTGTTCTGGCTACCAAGTTTATTAATACTGATTTGGATGTGGATAAGATTTTTTTTGCTCATTTAACTTAAGTCTATGGAAAAGGGACTCAAAATCTTTTCGTATCTCCCAAATCCAAGAGTTTGGAAAGCTGAGATAGCTGCAAAGATTGCTGGAATTCCTGTTGAAATCATTGGCGATAAACCTGCTGACATTCCTAATTGGTTGTGGGACATCAAGCCAAAAAAATTAACAGATGTTGATAAAAAAAAATTAAAGCAATTTGTAAGAATTGGTAAGAGAGGTTTTAGTTCCGCACTATATAAAACCGATGATTTTATAAAATTAATTCCTTTTGGAACTGTTCCAGCTGCTTTTAGCCCTGATGGAAAAATTGGAATATTTGAGTCAAACAGTATTTTAAGGGCTGTCGCGAGACAAGACGATACTAATAATTTGTATGGAAAGGATATTTTTGAAGCATCAAGAATAGACAGTTTTCTTGATTCAGGACTTGTTTTTTCTAGAGAACACCAAGAATACTTATTTGGCCTAAAAGATATGAACGAAGCTTTATATCAAAGGATGACATCAGCTTACGAATTTTTCCTTAATGGCATAGAAGAGTCTTTAAAAAATACGAGATTCATTGGCTTTGACCATATAACCATTGTAGATATTTCATTTTTTTGTGATTTTTCTCAATTTTTAAGAGAAGGTCATTACGTAGATGATTTAAAAGAAAGTGGCTACACTCTTGTTTCAGAGAATTTTGTTTCAGATTATCCCAAAACATATGATCATTTATTGAAACTATCTAAACTTGAAGAATTTTCTTCAGTTATCGGAACTTATTTGGATTGGTATAAAAGAAAAATAGAAGATTCTAACTAAAGTCTTTTAACATTTTTCTTAGCTCAAGCTGATGTTGTTCTTCTTGACCAATTAGATCTCTGGTGTATTCCTCCAAATAAATAGATGCACCTTCAACCATTGTGAGAAGTTTTTTGTACAACCCTAAAGCATGGAGTTCATGTTCTAAACTTTCCTCTAAAATATCTTTTATAGAATGATTATTAGTTTCAATAATCTTTGCTATTCTTTGGCTAGGATGTCCGTCTAAGCCAGTAAGTAATTCACCTGCTTGCTGTGCATGTTGTAAAGATTCATTGGCTTGTTCTTGAAGAAAACTTACAATCGGAATTCTATGAGGACCCACTATCATTAGGGCAGAATGAGTATATCTAACAACACCTGCAAGCTCATATTCCATAATTTCGTTTAAAGTTGTACAAACTTTATCTAAATCTAGACTATCTGGCATATTTAACTCCTTTAAATTAGATGATATCAGTTAATTAAGAAAAAACTCTGGATGAGAAATAAGATAACAATGAGAATTATTTTCATAAAAAAGAATTGAATGAACATCAAAATTTAGAGAAAATAGCAATATGAAAAAAGCTAGTTTTACAAAAATGACCCAAGGTACTCAAGAGGACTACACTCCTATTGTTGAAGCTGCAATGATTCATTCTGAGCACTTGCCGGAAAGAATTATTGAACACTTAAATATGTTGAAAGACGATTTTGGTGGATTTGCAGTTGATAGATATGAACATTGTCTACAAACTGCAACAAGAGCTTACCGTGATGGTAGAGATGAAGAATATGTTGTTTGTGCTCTCTTACATGACATTGGAGATATTTTAGCCCCGGCAAATCATGCAGATTTTGCGGCGACCTTATTGGAGCCTTATATTTCCGAAAAAAATTATTGGATTTTAAAACACCATGGCATTTTTCAAGGATATTACTTTTTTCATTTTCTTGGACTTGACAGACATATGCGTGACAGATTCAAAGATAGTGAGCACTGGAAAGATTGTGTTGAGTTTTGTGCTAAGTATGATCAGAACTCTTTTGATCCCGAATATGAAAGTCTTCCTATCGAAACTTTTATGCCGATGCTCAAAAACGTTCTTTCTCAGACTAAAAAATCTATTTATAAAGCTGAAGCCTAATTACGAAGGCTTTCCTTTTTCTTCAACTTCTTTGTCGTGTTTTTTTTTCGCCTCAACTAGTTCTGGCATAACTTGATTTAACTGATTGATTGACCAAAGCTCCTTACTCTCAAAAGATTTTATTACCGCTGGCTGTTGCATGATTCCTACAGTTCCAGATGAAACATGGAAAATTTGATTGGTAATCTCACTAGCCTCGTCAGAACATATCCAAGTAATGATTGGTGCAATTTGTTGTGGTCCTTGACTCCAATCACTGGGGTCAACCTCTCTTCCAGCTGCTTTCATTAAATCAATAGTTAATCTTGTTGCAGCTCCTGGAGAGATTGTATTTACAGTACATTTATATTTCGCCATTTCCATGGATAAAGATCGGCTAAAGCCAGCAATTCCTGCCTTTGCTGCACCATAATTAGTCTGTCCAAAGTTGCCAATAAGACCTGAAACCGAAGACATATTAATGATTCTGCAATTCAATCTATTAGTTTCTCTAATGTATCTTACAAATGGTTGAGTGCAGTTAAAGTGTCCTTTAAGGTGAACAGCCATGATTGCATCCCAATCAGACTCCTCCATATTGAATAAAGTTTTATCTCTTAAAATTCCTGCATTATTGATAACAATATCTACCGCTCCAAATGCTTCCATTGCTGTATTAAAAATATTAATTCCACCTTCATATGAATCAACAGAGTCGTAATTTGCAACAGCATCTCCGCCAAGAGCTTTTATTTCAGCCACAACTTCATCTGCTATCTTTTCATGACCAGAACCATCAGGATTAGCACCTAAATCATTGACAACAACTTTGGCTCCTTCTTTAGCAAATAATAAAGCCGTCTCCATACCAATACCTCTTCCAGCTCCTGTAATTATTGCTACCTTATTATTTAGAACTCCCATGTTTTCACTCCCAGTATTAGTGCATAATTGCTTATATCTAGAGTATATTATTTTTAAAAATTTTTAAATGTCAGAAAATAAGAACATCGATGTTTCTAACGCAACCCTTTTTTTGCATTCGGCTGGTTCTGGTGTAGTAGGAATCAAAAATGTAATTTTTGGTACCTGGGTATTACTTTATTATAATCAAGTTTTAGGTTTAGAACCTTATTTAGCATCTATCGCTCTAGGGATCTCTTTATTTTTTGATGCTTTTTCCGATCCATTGGTGGGTGTTTGGTCAGATAGATTTAAATCGAAGTTAGGCAGAAGACATCCTTTCATTTATTTAAGCATTTTTCCACTAGCCTTTTGTATATGGTTACTGTTTGTTCCGCCTTCCTCTTATGACCAAACATATTTATTTTTAAAGTTATTAACTTTGACGGTTTGTATAAGGCTAGCAATTACTTTTTTTGAAACTCCAAGAGCTGCTCTAGGTCCAGAGCTTACGAAAGACTATGATCGTAGAAATACATTAAATGCTATGGGACTGTTTTTTGGCTATGCAGGAGCAATTCTTATAGGTTTTGTAATGTTGGAATTTTTTCTTCCTGAAACGTCTGATTATATGGGTTCTAGAGCTTATCTAAATCCTGAGGGTTATGAAAAATTAGCATATTTTGCTGGCTTTCTTACATTAGCACTAGGCTTTATAGCGGCTTCGAGTACGCATAAACACATTAAAGATCTTCATGTTGTGCCTGAAAGTTCTAATATTAATACAAAACAAGTTTTTGGAGAGGTCATAGAAACCTTATCCAATAAGTCTTGGCTCATGATTTTTTTTGGAGGCTGTCTTTACGCTTTGTTTCTAGGTCTAAATACTGGGGTTGGAAATTACATAAGTATTTATTTTTGGGAATGGACGCCTTCAGACATATCTATATTTCCTCTTGCAGGTGGCGTAGCTGCAATTATTGGCGCAATTATTGCAGTTGTAATTTCTCAAGGGAGAGAAAAAAAGAATATCGCTCTATTTGCCTTAACAGGAACAGTATTGATTTCATATATTCCTTTTACGCTGAGATTGATAGATCCACTATTTGATTTTCAAACTTTTCCCAGCAATGGATCAAACGCATTGTGGTGGATTATGATTTCACATCAATGCATCACCGATATTTTATCTGTGATGGGCTGGGTGATTTTAATCTCAATGGTCTTCGATGTAGTTGAAGATTCTCAGAAAAAAACTGGAAGAAGAGATGAAGGCTTATTCCTTGCTGGTCCAGGATTATTTCAGAAAGTATTTTCTGGTCTAGGAGTATTCATACTAGGCTTTGTTCTTCAATTTTTAGGATTTGGCAACACAGAAGCAACCATCCAAGAAATGAAGGAACCAGTTAACAATCTCGTTTTATTTATTTGTATTGTTGGTCCAATTTTAAATATTGGCGGACTTACTTTTATTTACTTTTATACAATTACAAGAGATGAATACGAATCTGCTGTTAAAGATTTAGGTTACTAGAAATGTTTTTTCCTATATCGGACGATAATCCAAGTTCTTCGACTCCTTATGTGACTTATTTATTAATTGGGCTTTGTAGTTTTGTATTTATTCTTCAATTCTTGAGCCAAATGAATCTCTCAATCTTTTATAATTTTGGCTTTATTCCTGCTGATTTTTTTTCTAATTATTCATTGCTTTCTATTTATACATCCATGTTTCTTCATGGAGGGTTATTTCATGTTGCTGGTAACATGCTTTACTTATGGATCTTTGGCGACAATGTAGAAGACTCAATGGGGACTACAAAATTTATTATTTTTTATCTACTTTGTGGAACAATTGCTGCATTGTGTCAGGGATTAGTAGATCCGACATCTCAAATTCCAATGGTTGGTGCAAGTGGAGCGATAGCAGGTGTTTTAGGAGCCTATCTAATGCTATTTCCAAAAGCTAACGTTAAGTGTTTGGTATTTATTATCATAATCATTCAAATGATAAGAGTACCTGCTTTTCTGGTTTTGGGTTTATGGCTTGTCTTACAATTCTTCAGTATTCCAGGATCTATAGATATGGATGGTGGAACAGCTTATTTCGCTCACATCGGAGGTTTTTTAGCAGGAATGATCCTTATTCCTTTCTTTAAAAATAAAGACACAAAACTATTTCACGAACAAAATACTTCTTCATGGCGAGTTTTTAATAGAGACTCAAAGGAATTTACATTTCAACGTAATGACGATGTAGTGATAGATTTCATAAAAAAATCAGAAGAAGAAATGAATCGGAGAAAACATTGAATTTAATTCTGAAAATTACTTTTTGGGTGTTAGGAACTGTTTTAGCTATAGCTTCAATCATTGGTATCTATCTATTAGCCTTTTATTTTGGTTTTTTTGGAGTTCTCGAAAAAGCTGAACCTAATATAAATTCAACCTACCCAAAGGATTTATTGACCAAAAAGATACAATCACAATTGGAATACAACCCATCTAACAAACAAATCTTGTTTGGCGATACTCATGTTCATTCAACATATTCTTCTGATGCCTTCCTATGGAGTTTACCTCTCAATAATGGAGAAGGCCCTCATCCGGTTTCAGATGCTTGTGATTATGCTAGGTTTTGCTCGGCACTAGATTTCTGGGTAATTTCTGATCACGCAGAAGCTGCTACTCCTACAAAGTGGATGGAAGCAAAAAAAGCGGTAAGACAATGCAATGCAATACATGAAAATAGCGAAACTCCAGATTTGATATCTTTTCTAGGTTTTGAGTGGACGCAAATCGATCCTGACAAAGAAAATCATTATGGACATAAGAATGTCATGTTCTTAGAAACAGATGAAGAATCTGTTCCAGTGATGCCTATTGGTTCTGGTGGGGTAGCTACCGATGGAATGCGAAGTGTAGATAGACTTCCAATTGTGAGATCCAATATGCTATCTATGGCTTTAGTTGATTTTAAAAATAGAAATAGATATGCAGATTTAATCACTTTCAGCGAACACATAGTTAAAACTGAAGATTGTGTTGATGATTTTTATAATCCTAATAATTCCTGTTATTTTTCAGCACTAACTCCAAAAGATCTCTTCACAGCATTAGATAACATAGAATCCGACTCCATTGTCATACCCCATGGAAACACTTGGGGTTTTTATACACCTAGTGAATCAAGCTGGGATAAACAATTATCTAATGAACACAATAATTCTGACAAACAAATTTCATTTGAAATCATGTCGGGCCATGGAAATTCTGAAGAATATCGACCATGGACTGCTAGTCTTACCGAAAACAACGTTCAGTTTTGCCCAGAACCTTCTGAAAATTACCTTCCTTCTTGTTGGCAAGCTGGAGAAATTATTAAACAAAGATGTCTTGAAAATCAAAATAGCGAAGCTGTCTGTGACAAAAGGGCTGCTTTAGCAAGACAGTTATACATTGAGGGAGGTTTATCTGGAAAGTTTGCTGTTAAGGGTATTACTCCAGAAGAATGGTTAGATTCTGGACAATGCAAAGATTGTTTTATTCCAGCTTTCAATTATCGACCAAGAGGTTCAGCTCAATATGCTTTAGCTTTAAGAAATACGCAAGACGATATAGAACAGAGATTTAAATTTGGTTTTATTGCATCAAGTGATAATCATCGTTCAAGACCAGGAACAGGTTACAAACCAATCGATAGAATGGTAACAACCGAAGCAAACGGTCCGGCTGCTAAATTTCTCGAAGAAAATTTAACTCCTCTTGAAGAAAAATCAGATCAACCGAGAAAAGTAAATTTAGAAGAACTTGATATCCCAGATCCATTTTCTCTATGGGAACCTACCAGACAGTCATCTTTTTTTACTACAGGAGGATTGGCTGCAGTCCATGTAGAAAATAGGTCAAGAGAGGGGATTTGGGATAGTTTTAAAAGAAGGGAAACCTATGCTACTAGCGGACCAAGAATTCTTCTTTGGTTTAACTTGATAGATACAACTGAAAATTTACCAATGGGAACTGAAATTTCAAAAAAAGAAAACCCAACTTTTGAGGTAAAAGCTTTGGGATCTTTCAAGCAAAAACCTGGGTGTCCTGATTACAAGCTAGGCAATCTTTCTACAGAAAAAATAAAAAAATTATGTAAAAATGAATGTTACAACCCTTCAGAAGAGAGAAATAAAATTACCAGAATTGAGGTGATAAAAATTACTCCTCAGAACTCAAATAACGAGGATATCGATAATTTAATTATAGATCCATGGAAAATTATTGAATGTCCTAAAGATAAAGATGTATGCAGAGGTCGCTTTACAGATGATGATTATTCTTCAAATAAAAGAGACTCAGTTTATTATGTTCGAGCAATTGAAGAACCTTCCCTTAGAATAAATGCAGGAAACTTAAGATGTGATTTTGATGAACAGGGCAATTGTAAAAAAGTAAATATTTGTTACGGAAATTACAAAACTTCTAGAGAAGATAATTGCACAATGATGTCCGAAGAAAGAGCGTGGTCATCTCCGATATATATAAACTACCAATAATTCTTAAATTAAACTTGATACTATCAACAGTTAATATTCTGAAGAAGTATGTAATACTTATTTCCTAATTTATTAGATAAATTAAATGAGAGAGAAATTACCTTTCCTAACTAAATTCTTTTATGGATTTGGATCTCTTGCATATGGAATAAAAGATAATGCCTTTAATTATTTTTTATTATTTGTATACGTTCAAGTTTTTGGATTGGCACCAAATCTTGCAGGATTAGCAATTTTATTAATGCTTGTTTTTGATGCTATATCCGACCCCTTAATTGGATATTTTTCTGATAAAACCCAATCAAAATGGGGGCGAAGACACCCTTGGATGTATAGCTCAGCAATTCCTGTTGCAGTATCCTTTTTTTTAATTTGGGATCCTCCAGAAAATATAAGTCAAATGGAATTATTTTGGTTCTTGTTGATTGTGGGTGCCTTCATAAGAACAGCAATTACAATTTATGAAATTCCCAGTAATGCTTTAGGGCCAGAACTTTCAAAAGATTATGTAGAAAGAAGCTCTCTTTTATCTTACCGATATTGGTTTGGCTGGTGGGGAGGATTAGCGGTTTGGAACTCGTTATGGATATTTGTTGTCTATAGCACCCTTACAGGCACTCAAGATGCAAGATTCGTTGCAGATACTTGGATAACTTATGGCCTAGTTTGTAGCCCAATAATGTTCATTGCCATTGTGGTAACTGCTACAGGTACTCATAGACATATAAAAGATCTCCATGCTCCAGAGATGGAAAGAAAAACTTTAGGGATAATTCTTAGAGAGCTATATGAAACTATGACTGTCAGTAAAAATTACATAATTTTATTTATCGCTATGATTATGATGGGAGTTGCAGGTGGTATTGGTACCAATTTAACTCTTTATTACTATAGTTTCTTTTGGGAATTTACCCCGCTCAATATTCTTACAATTGGACTAAGTTTATTTTTAGCTCCTCTTGTTGGTATTGTGGTATCTCCATTTTTAGCAAACAAGTTCGGCAAGAAAAATGGAGCATTGGTATTATTTGCAATTTCACTAACAGTAGAAAATGGGATAATTGTTTTAAGACTTTTAGGTTTATTACCTGAAAATGGATCTCCTATTGTTCTTGCTGGAGTTTTAGTTTTTCACTTTATTGGAGTTGCCACTTCTGTAATTTCTTTTACAACTCTTAATTCTATGGTTTGGGATACTGTTGAAGAAGTTGAAATCAAAACTGGAAGAAGAATGGAAGGAACTCTTTTGGCGGCACGATCATTTGCGCAAAAATGCATGAGTGGAGCGGGAGCCTTTGCAGCTGGCATGATTTTAACTTTCGCTTCTTGGCCAGAAAATGCAGTTCCGGGAAAAGTAGACCCTGAAATTTTATTTACCTTTGGCCTTACAGCTGTTACTGCTTCAGTCATTTTATGGGCAATATCACTTTTCACTATTTCATTTGTAACAACTACTAAAGAAAGTCATGAAGATAAATTAAATGAATTAAACTACATAGATAATCCTGACTAAAAATGATTAAAGATCAAATAGAAGAAAAGTTAAAAACCGAAATATCTTCTCACTTTGTAGAAGTCATAAACGAAAGCCCTAATCATAATGTTCCTGACGGAGCTGAATCACATTTCAAAATAATTGTTGTATCTAATGAATTTGAGGATATGAAATCGGTACAAAGACATCAATTAATATATAAGGTACTTAGTGAAGAAATGAAACTTATTCATGCAATTGCAATTCATCCTTTTACAAAAACTGAATGGGACAGAAATAAGCAAACCAGTTCAGATTCACCTGATTGTCTTGGTGGATCTAGTTAATTAAGATTTAATCGTGTTTAAGATAGGAACTTTTTATAAATGTTTTGAATTTCTTAGATATCAAGAATTAGAAGATGGCTTAAGGGATCACTGTACTAAAAGAAAAATAAAAGGAACTATTATTCTTACCCCGGAAGGTATTAATGCCACTGTTTCGTCTGAAAAAGATAAGGCATTAGAAGATTTAAACTTATATCTAAAGAACTTAATTGAAGATGTAAAGTTTCGTTTTTCTTTTTCAAAAATATCTCCCTTCAAAAGACTAAAAATAAAAACTAGAAAAGAATTAGTTCCTTCTGGTACTGATGGAAAATCTTTTAATCATAAAGGTAAATATTTAACTCCAATAGAATGGCAAAGTTTCATTGAAGATTCAAAAAATATCATTATTGATGTTAGAAATGATTATGAGAGTAAAGTTGGAACATTTCGAAATTCAATTTCACCAAATACAAAAAATTTTAGAGAATTCAAAGATTTCTTAAAAGATAATAAAAAAATTTTTAAAGATAAAAATATAGGAATTTTTTGTACTGGCGGTATTCGATGTGAAAAGGCACTTTATTCATTTCAAAAAGAAGGTTTAGATAATATCTGCCAATTGCAGGGAGGAATTTTAAATTTTCTTTCACAATCTAAGGATAAATCTTCCTGGCAGGGAGATTGTTTTGTTTTTGATGAAAGAGTGACTGTTACCAAGGATCTTTCTCCAGGAGAATTTAAACAATGTTATGCATGTAGAAGACCGCTTTCCAAAAATGATTTAAATAGAAGAGAATATAATAAAGGTATTTCTTGTCATAATTGTTTTTTTGAAAAATCCGAATCAGATAGAATTAGATACGCAGAACGTCAAAAACAATTTGACATGAAGAAATCATGAACATTTTTTTTAACTTCCTTGTAGACAAGTCAAAATTTTTTATCTTTCTTCTAATTGTATTATCTTTGATAAGTATTTTAGGGCTTCCAAAGTTTCAATTAGACGCTTCATCAGATACTTTGCTTTTAGATAATGATCCTGATTTGAAGACTTATCGAGAAAATTCTAGAAAGTATGGTTCTAGTGATTTTCTTGTCATCGCTTTCACACCAAATAAAGAAATTTTTACCGTTAATACAGTTTCTCTCTTAAAAAATCTTGTGGATGACCTTAAGAATATTAATGGTATTAAAAATGTCTTAAGTTTATTTGATGTACCTCTTCTAAGCTATTCTGAACAATCTATAAGCGAACTTGCTGAAAATGTTGTCACTTTATCTACAGAAAATGTCAATTTGACTAAGGCTAAATATGAATTTGAATCAAATGAAGTTTATAGAGGACTATTAATAAGTGAGGATTTAAAGACTATTGCATTTCAGATGTCTTTAGAACCAAACAAAGAATATCAAAAACTTATTTCTGAAAGGTACGATTTATTAGACCAAGTTGGCGTAATGGATGTTGAAGTTTTGAAAACAGCTTTAAAAAAACTTGATTTCGAAATCGATGAACAAAAAAAAATAAATCTTTCAAACGAAGCAATTCTTATAAACAAAGTAAGGGGAATTACAAATCTCTATAGAGATAAAGGGGAAATTTTTTTAGGTGGCGGAGCAATGATCGCTCACGATACCATCAAAATGATTCAACAAGATTTATTAACTTTTGGCGTAGCAGTATTTTTTATGTTCGTGTTGATTCTCTCTATTATTTTTAGACAATTCAGATGGGTTGTCATTCCATTATTTTCAGCCTGTTTGTCTGCACTTTTTACTACTGGACTCATTAGCTGGATGGGATGGAAGGTAACCGTAGTTTCAGCTAATTTCATTGCCTTGCTTATGATTATTGGTATTTCTTTAACCGTACATTTAGTTGTTAGATATAGAGAAATTACCTCTAGATTTGAAAATATTTCACATAACGAAGCTTTGAAAAAAACTCTTTCTCAGATGTTTCTGCCTTGTCTCTATACAGCTTTAACAACAATGGTTGCTTTTGCATCGTTAATTATAAGTGACATAAAACCAATTATAGATTTTGGATTATTAATGGTTTTAAGTATCTTTATTGCATTTGTAGTATCTTTCATATTTTTTGGATCACTAGCTTCATTAATGAAAAAAAATCTAAAAGATACTAAGGTTGACTATTCTTCTGGTTTTACAACCTGGATAAATTCTATGGTAGTTAAGTTTAAAAATATTATTTTATTGATATCTTTGATTGCTTTTGTCTTTGCATTAATTGGGATTAATAAACTTAGTGTTGAAAATAAGTTTATTGATTATTTCAAACCTACAACTGAAATTTATCAAGGTCTTTCTCTGATTGATAGGAAGTTAGGTGGGACGGCACCTTTAGATATAATTATTTCTGCTCCAGAAATAGATACAAATACTTATGATGAATTTGAAGAAGATTTTGATGATTTTGGAATAGAAACTGAAGAATATGGATATTGGTTTAATTCACAAAATCTATCTTATTTAGAAGAAATACATGATTACTTGGAAGGTAGACCAGAAATTGGAAAAGTTCTTTCTGTTTCGAGCGCCATTAAATTAGCTGAAATAGCAAAAGGAGAAAAACTAGACGATCTTGAACTTGCTCTTTTAAGAAAAGTTCTTCCGGAGGATATTAATAATCAACTACTTAGTTCCTATATAGCTGATGATGACAACCAAGTTAGATTATCAGCGAGAGTAATTGAATCTATGGATGGATTAAATAGAAAAAACTTAATTGAAGATGTTAAAAGAGATCTGATTCAAAATTATGAATTAAGTGAAAATCAATTTTATTTATCAGGCATATCTGTGATCTATAACAATCTCCTTCAAAGTTTATTTCAATCATTAATTGGAAGCCTAACGATTGTATTTAGTGCGATATTTGTAATGTTTATCATTTTATTTAGATCTCTTTATATGGCCCTTATAGCTATGATTCCGAATTTATTATCAGCTGCAAGTGTTCTTGGAATAATTGGATGGTCTGGAATACCTCTAGATATCATGACGGTAACAGTTGCTGCAATTGGAATTGGAATAGGAGTAGATAACACTATTCACTATATTCATAGGTTTTTGAAAGAGTATGAAGATCAAAAGAACTACGATTTAGCTATTAAAAATAGTCATGCAACAATTGGTAGAGCAATGTTTTATACATCTCTTACAATAGTATTAGGATTTATGATTTTAGTAAGTTCGAATTTTAATCCTAGTGTATTTTTTGGAATATTTACTTCATTTTCTATGATCGTAGCAATACTAGGAGCTTTAATGTTGTTGCCTGTTTTAATCAGGCATCTGAAACCTTTTGGGAGAAATATAAATGGGACCTCTTAAAGATATAAAAGTTATTGAAATGGCTGGTATTGGTCCAGCCCCATTCTGCGGAATGATTTTGGCTGATATGGGTGCAGAAGTAATTTCTGTCGAGAGAATTACAGCTGCCGGCAGAGGGTCAAGCGCTGATATAGCCTCTAGAGGAAAAAAATCAATAGCAGTAGACATAAGAAAAACAGAAGGACAGGAAATTATAAAAAAATTAGTTGAATCTGCTGACGTTCTTATCGAAGGATTTAGACCTGGAGTAATGGAAAAGAATAATCTTGGTCCTAATGAACTTCACAATATAAATTCTAAATTAATTTTTGGAAGAATGACTGGATGGGGTCAAAGTGGACCACTTTCTAATGCTGCAGGACATGATATTAATTACATTTCCTTAAGTGGTGTTTTAGGAGCAATTGGTAAGAAGAATTCTCCACCACCACCTCCTTTAAATTTAATTGGTGATTTTGGAGGAGGAGGAATGCTTCTCGCTCTAGGAATATGTGCAGCATTGAATACAGTTAATAAAGAAGGAAAAGGGCAGGTTATTGATGCCGCAATGACAGAAGGCTCTGCTTTGTTAATGAGTATGATGTATGGAATGTTAAATTCTGGTATCTGGACTGATTCAAGAGACTCTAATCTTCTTGATGGAGCGGCACATTTTTATGGTTGTTATGAATGCAAAGATGGAAAGTTTGTCTCTATAGGTTCTATAGAACCTCAGTTCTATTCTTTATTAAGGGAAAAAATGAATATCGATGAAGATATATTCGACAATCAAATGGATAAAGCTTCTTGGCCAAGTCTTAGAGAAAACTTAGAAAGTAGATTCAAAGAGAAGACACGTGATGAGTGGTGTGAAATCATGGAGGGCACTGATATTTGTTTTGCTCCTGTTTTATCAATGAGTGAAGCTATAAATCACAAACATAACATTGAAAGAAATTCTTTTTTTGAGCTGGATAATGTATTTCAGCCTTCTCCAGCACCAAAATTTTCATATTCTAAAAGCGAAGTAAGTCATCCTCCTGTTAAAGTAGGAACTCATACAAAGGAAATTATGACTTCTATTGGTCTAGAGGATAAAGTCTCAGATTTTCTTTCTCAACAAATAATTTCAGAATCTTAAAGATTAAAAAACCTAAGACTATTATCAAAAAATATTTGAGAGATGTCTTCCAAACTTTTGTTTTGCAAGCAGGCTATTCTCTTTGCAACCTCAATAATAAACTTAGGTTCATTTCTTCTACCTTTAACCTTAAGATTTTTAGGAAGTAAATAAGGAGAGTCTGTCTCAATCATTATTCTGTCTAATGGCATGTTAGATATTAAATCAATCATATGTTTTCCTCTAACAGGATCACAAATCCAACCTGTAAAACCTATCCAAAACCCTCTATCTAGATATTCATAAAAACTTCTTTTATCCTCAGTAAAACAATGAACAACAGCATTTACTTTAAGATCAGTATCATTGAAACAATCCATAAAATCTTTATGTGCATCTCTTTGATGTAAGAAAAGATTTAAATTAAGTTCTTGGGCAATCTCAATTTGTGATTTAAAGCACAAGATTTGATTTTCTTTTTTTGAAAATTTTCTATTAAAATCCAATCCAGTTTCTCCTATTGCTTTCACAGATGAATGTTTACTTAATTCTTTTATTTCATTTATATTAGATTCTTTGAAAGTGTCAGCATAATGAGGATGAATTCCACAAGTTGTTATAAAAAAATCTTGATCTTTTTCCAATAATTTTAAAGAAGTTCTTGTATCTTCTATTGAGGTGCTTGTAATACAAATTTTTTTTACTTTATTCAATTTAGCTTCATCTACAACCATATCTAAATCTTTTTTAAAAGATTCATGAGTTAAGTTAGCTCCTATGTCAAAATAAGAATTTTCTTTCATTAAAATTTATAATTAAAATTGCATATGAGTATTTCTAAGAACTTCGAAGACGCTATAAAAGTAAATAAAACCTCTGAAGGTAATTTTACAGCAAATATTTCAGATAACTGGAGTATTGGACAAACTGCGAATGGTGGATACTCGATGTCATTATTAGCAAAAGCCTGCTCAGAATACTTAGACCACAAAGATCCACTAGTAATATCTGCAAACTATATAGATAGAGTTGAATTTGGTCTTGCTGACATAGAAGTATCAAAAGTAGCTTCTACAAGAAGTACATCAACGGCATATGTATCTTTAAAACAAGACGGAGTTATAAAGATTTTTTCTACAGTAACTTTTACAGATTTTTCTAAAATGAAAGGTCTTAAAGAAAATCTTAAAAATGAACCTATATTTGATGCATATGAGACTTGTGAGCAAGTTCCATATAAAGAGGGATTTAGTCCTAAATTAGAAAAAAATTTAGAAAAAAAATATTGTTCCGATTCAATATGGTGGAAAAATTCTAATAAAAAAAATAAGGCTACTTTAAATTTATACATGGGGTGGAAGGATGGAGGGATAGTTGATCTATTTGGACTAATTCTTTTTCTGGATGCAACAACTCCTCCGATATATAACAAATTAGGTACAGTGGGCTGGGTACCCACTCTAACTCTGACGTCTCACATCAGAAATATTCCTTGTCCAGGACCTTTAAAGGTTATAGCTAAAACAGAATTTATTACTCAAAATTATATTGAAGAAGACCGAGAAATCTGGGATTCTGAAGGAAATTTAGTTGGTCAATCAAAACAATTAGCTAAATTAAGATTTAAGAAATAAATCATAAAATATTGTTATTATAGATTTTTAAAAATTACTCAAATTAGGAAATTACATGAAATTTAAAGGTACAAAGTCATATATAGCCACAGATGATCTAAGTCTTTCGGTTAATGCCGCAATTGCTCTTGAAAGACCATTATTGATAAAAGGAGAACCTGGTACAGGAAAAACCATGCTTGCATTAGAAATTGCAAAATCTTTAGACCTCCCTTTGATTGAATGGCACATTAAATCCACAACTAAAGCTCAACAAGGTTTATATGAATACGATGCTGTTACAAGACTAAGAGATTCACAACTAGGAGACGAAAGAGTAAAAGACATATCAAATTACATTCAAAAAGGAAAACTTTGGGAAGCGTTTACATCTGAAAAACAAGCAGTTCTCCTTATCGATGAAATTGATAAAGCTGACATTGAATTTCCTAACGATCTATTACAAGAAATAGACAGAATGGAATTTTACGTCTACGAAACCAAAGAAACAGTTAAGGCAACTACAAGACCAATTGTTATTATTTCGAGTAATAATGAAAAAGA
>CEVS01055729.1_pt1 | contig 17924 bp, 12 predicted proteins | sample 361571 | NCBI WGS metagenome assembly CEVS01 (sample SAMEA2623850, study PRJEB7988) | marine metagenome | isolation source: saline water (ENVO:00002010), including | reverse complement strand
GCCACCAGGTCCACCACCAGGCCCACCAGGACCAATGCCACCAGGTGGAATGCTGCCAGGGTCAGGTGTTCCACCACCAGCACCACCTGAATTGGGGGCAAATCCACCCTTGGGTCCAAGTTTGGGCATCTTCTTACCCTGTTTGCCAATCAATTCACCAATCAGTTCTTCATTGTGAATGAACACAGCAGGTCCAACGTGTGGTCCTCCACCACCAGGTGGGATGGGACCAGGAACCCACTTACCAGCTCCAAGTGTTGTAGTACCAGGGAATGGATGGAATGTTGAATTCTTTCCAGGTCCAGGAGATAAGATACCAGGAATACCTCCACCAGCACCACCACCTGATGGGAATGATGGAAGAACAGGAGCCCTTGGTTCATCATCAGGTCTACCAGGAGGAGGAACAATAGTACCTATTGGAATAGAACCAGGTTCTGGTGGTGTTACATCAGGATCTGATACCTCATCCTTTAAGACATATACAATTAAATCTCTCTTACCTTTTCTTTGTTTCTTCTTAAATTTTCCTCTCTTAACACAAATAACTAAGTCATCATAGTCTTTGTTAGCCTCACCAAGTGTAGTTTTCTCCACCCAATAAGATTCAATTCTTGTTTGAGGGACAAGTTCAATACCTTCATTGTCCTCACCTTCTTCCTCAACATTTCTGTTTGGTTTTCCATTATTGGGTTTTTTAGTGCCCTTCTTTGTTTGTTGCCAGATGGAAGTTTGAAAATCATCTTTGATTGTGATTCTATCCACAGCAATACCATCTGGAATTGATTTATCATAAGCAGGGTCATCATCATATTTCAACTGTAATCTTACTTTACCCTTACCAGAGATATACAACTGACCATCAGCACCAATCTTAAATACAGCATCACCACTAGTGATTCTATAAGTAGCATTTCTGTCATCACCATGACCATCTCTTAATCTGACAGATTTGTTATTCTTTTCTAATCTTTCTTGCCAGAAAGTTGTGGGGTCAGAATCTAACAAACCTTGCTCTCTTGGGTTACCAAGGTCCCATTTAATCAACAGTTCTTGTGCTGCATCTTTAACTGTGTTTTGCTTTTCAACAAGAAATGTTTTTCTATTATAAACATCATCAAGAACAACACACTTTCCATTGTTAGTAATCTTCAATGGATTGATCAATCCCTCTCCATCATACTGGAATCCTTCAACAATATATTCTCTATCCTTGATGACTCTTTGTCTATGACCACCATCAAATGACTCTCTAAAAGAAATTAACTTTCCTTCATCATCTTTAATATTTTTCTTTGGTCCTAGTACAAAATTACCACCTTCCTTCTTTGTTCTGTCAATGACAACAACACCCTGCTTCTGTTTATACTTCTGAGAACCACTAGCAGATATGTCATCAGAGGAGAAGTCAAAGTCAACCTCAACATTTTCTACATCAGTTCTATTTTTAAGAACAAATTTAATGTTGGGTGGTTTCTGTGCCTCTGGGTCTGCTTCTGGGATACTAAAAACTTCTGTTGTGAATTTAGGCAGACCAGTGAGATCTCTAATAGATAACTGTTCCTTTGGTGTTTTCTTTCCAAGTTTAGCAAAGCTAGGACCCAAACCAAATGATGGTGTGCCATATGCTCTATTTTCTGGATTGAAACCAGGCACTTTTACTGTATAATCATCAGACTCATTAAACTCATACACCTGAGGATTGAAGGGACCAAATCCAATACTTTCTGGTGCTGATGCTGGTGTTCCTTTATTCTTTCCTTTCTTTATTCTTCTGAATGGTAAGTGGTTGTTTACATCACCAAATATTGGTTTGATGACAGCACCTCTTCCTCTACCACAATCATCTTTAACATTTGCTCTGGTCTGGTCATCATAACCCACACCAAAACTCTTCATATCAACACCAATAACCTCACCAGCAGCATTAATAATGATGTTGCCCTCAGCACCTGCACCAACTGTTGAACCAAAGATGTTTAGTTTTGGTGGACCACAAGGAAACTCATCAGTCACACAATCATCAAGTTGACTCTTAGCATCAAGGAGTGAATTGAATTGTGAGTTACCATCAAAACTAAATGTATCTAACACACCATCAAAACTTGCTGCCTCTTGTGCTGATGCAGCATACTCCTTTGCTTTATTGAGGATGTTTGCAATATCACCTTTACCAAACTGTGTGCCTGAACCATAAAGATAACTCCACTCACTTACAGGAGACTCATCTGGGAAATCATCACAATTAAGAAGAGAAAGAACTTTGCTGACCAGACCAATGGCATCACCAGCAATATCAAGTCCACCCTCTGCCATATCAACAGCACTATCAATGATACCCTTTACAGCATCCATAGCACCATTGATTGTGCCACTGATTGTACCCATAACATTGCCAACAAACTTCTCTACAAAACAAGTTGGAACATTGACTATCTTGGTGACAGCATCAGCAATAAAGTTTCTGACCATTCCAATCAGACCACCAAATAACTTCCTGAAGAAGCAAGCCATTTTATCCATGACTTGACTTTGAGTAGTCTTAACCTTCTCACTCTCACTTGGTTTTGCTGCTGAGAAGACTTGCTTGAACATCAAGTCCATCTTATTGAAGACTTGCTCCTCAACCAATTGATAAACATACTTGATAGCAGCTGCTACAAAGTTTGTTGCCTCATCAATCTTAGCATTGATTAGATTTTGAAGATCTTCAATCCTATCCTTTTGCTCCTCTCCTAGTTCTCTTACACTTCTCTTTGCTTTCTCAATTGTTTGGATTGCTCTTTGCAGTGCCTTCTGAATGTTCTTGATAGGAAGGTCTTGTGGGTTAGCACTTGGTATTGCCTTCTCAACAACAGCCTCTGGTGATTCTGCTTCATCAGCATTTGATGTAGTTAATGTGTGCTTATGTGCTGCTGGACCAGTGACCTGATCCTCATTAGTGGTCTGCCCCTGTGATGTATCAGTTGCACCCTGTTCTGCTGTGACTTGAACTAATGTTTGACTCTGAGATTCCTTTGTTTCTCCACCACCTGGTTTCTTTTTATCCAATCCATAGAATGGTTTAAAACCAATGGCTGGAACCTTCTCCATCACCTCTTGGTATTCATTATATCCAATACAACCCATGATGACAGGTTGCTGAGCATCCTCACCATCAAGGAAGAAACCAAATACAAATGTGCCCTGTGTAATGTTAGAGGTATGTGAAGCACCAGCATCACCACTACCAGCAGTGACTGGATACATTACAGTGGCAAATGGCAACTCATCATCAGGAATTAATTCTTTATTCGCAGTATGGTAACCCATAATACGAACTCTATATCTCTCACCATAACCAGCTTTGCTGGTTCCATCAGCAAGTTCACCACCAGTGCCTAAATTACCCTTCCAAGTTTCCTTAGGCGCAACCTGTCCTATCCACCAGATGAATCCATCCCTTCCTACAAAATGAGATTTTAGAAAACTTGAATCAATCATTTATTATCTTGTCCGTATGAATCTCTTACTAACGTGAGACTTGTGAAAGAATCTCTTGGTGTAGTTCTGTGACACACATGAGCTACCAGATACTTTCCACTTGTGTCATTATTTATTTCAGATTTTCCATCCTTACCACCAATTTGTGGAAAGGTACATTCAACCATATCACCTGCTCTAATTGAGAAGTCACCAGGTATAGTCACCTCTGTTTGAATGGTGAACAACTGATTGTATCTCATGATGGCTTGCACAAGATTCTTTGTTGTATTGTCATTTGGTTTTGTCTCTGCACCATCTCTAAATTGTGCTATCTGGTCATCACCTTTGCCAGCGGCATTGTATCCTACATCCAACACAGATGACATAAGTCTTGATGGTGTCGCAACAAGTTGTTGATTCAATAGACTAGGAGCAGTTGTCTCACCAGCAGTATCAATCTTTCCTTCTTGGTTGTTGATGTTGAAGTTCTGAACCACATATGTAAAACTTACTGGGTCAAAGTATAAAGTTCTATTATTATACACACCTAATGCAAGGTTCTGTTGAACATCAATGTCAGCATTGATATTATATTTTAAAATTTTAATGTCCTGGTCATCAGGCATCAGAGTTGTATTGTTATAAATCAACTTCTTCTTTGGTTCTGCTTTCAAGAGAGTATCAATTGACTTGAAGAAATGTTTGTCTGCTGTCTCATAGAACATGTATCCAGCAGCACCACCAATACCTGAACCTTCACCAGCACTATTAGGAATTGCTTTTGATGCCAACCAAGTTAAAATATAAAATGCTTTTCTATCATTACCAAAGAAGTTATAGTTGCTTGCTGTATCATCTACATCAATGTCTTCAATTCCAAGTTCCTTTACAATATCTTTTACATGAGTGGAGATAGGAGCATCCTTATATCTTTTTACTACCCTATACTGTTCATTGGCAAAGTAATACTTGGATGAGAAGTCAATAAAGAATACCTCATTCTGTGTTCCAGGTTTACTATTACGAACTCTATTCACATATAGTTCAAGTGGGAGTTCAGTCTCATTATGATCAACAACATTTATATCTGTACGCTCTCCTCCTCTGATAGGGAGTGCATCAATGATACTTCCCTCTCCAACTTTACTACCTGCCTGTGTACCAGTATCAATAACCACAGCAGTAGCAGTCACTGTATTAGATAGGACACTCTCAAAGTATCTAAACTCTGAGATACTAGGTGAAATATCAATTGAAAACTTCTTGGAGTTTGAACTGATACTAAAATCCTTAATGTCACCTGGATTAGATGGATTCGCCATTACCCTACTTTATAAAGTAAACTTAAGAGTTGCTTCTTATAATAGTTATTTAACACAGTATTCATAGGAACACTTCTCATTATGGAACTGCTGCTCTTATTAAGCATAGGCATTGAACTATTGGGCATTTGTCCCTGGTTCATCATCAGCAGTGCTAAATGATTCTGATCATAAGGAGCAAAGGATTCAAGACCTGATGATGATACAGGTGCTGGTAATGGGACTATGTTTTTTTGATCACCAGGAGTTTGTACTGTTGGACCAGGTATTGGAGTGACAGTGCCTGTATTAGTACCAACAGGAGAACCATCACCCATTTTACCAATCACAAGGTACTTCACATATGGTTCAGGGTCTATGTCAGAACCTCCACCTCCCATGTGAGGTCTTACCTCAAAGTGTAAGTGTTCACCTGTCCCTCTACCTGTATTACCAATCTCTCCAATTATCTCACCATTATATGGTGTGCCCTTCTTCAATGGCGAAGGTTGAGCAAGGTGAGCAAACAAGAAGTCTTTATCTCCAACATTAATGATAAGAGTATTACCATACCCACTTAAGTAAGAGTTCAAACTTACAGTACCTTTCATCTTAAAGGCAACATAATATCCTTTCTGTTGTCCTGTTCCTATATCCACACCACCATGTCCACCACCTCTTCCTCTTGTTCTCACTGGACCAGATGCAACACCATAATTAACTGTCATTGCTCTGTGTGATAAAACATCTGTCAGTCCACTACCTGTGCTAGTTGTAATAGCAGAGGCATTTTGTGTTGGTCCATGACTTGGGTTAGGAACCATCTGTGATTGTGGTTGAACTGTTTGAGTTGTTGTCTCTGCACTTTGACTGGTCAATCTCCTTGATTGAGCACCCAATGTGGCTTCAAACTCATCTTTTGTGATTCTAATACCATCTGGATCAAAATACTTATCCTCACCCATACCAATGTAATTCCTACCACTTACAAAAGAACCTACATTCTTCAACCTAATAGTTTTACCTGTACCTTTATTACCTTTCAATGCTTCTATCTGCGTTGCTTGTTCACGCATAGTAGCAAGTGTTGCTTTTGCTGCTGTTGCCTCAGCAGTAGGTATGATCTTGGTTTGTGGTTGTGCTGCTGGTTGTTCTGCTTGTTGTGGAGCAGATGTTACTACTGCTGGAACACTAGACATCATTGGTGCTGCTCCAAGATAATCACTATGTTTTCTTGAACCAGAAATAGGATCAGCAGGAATCTCCCACTCTTTCATCCACCAATCTGCTGCTGCTTGTGGTGAAGAGAATTGTTTTTTAAGATATTCTGGTCCTGTAAATTCTCCAAGAGCATAGTCAATCTGACCTTTCCAATTAGTTTCCCAGTCAGGAACTGCTGCTACCATTGGATCTAATCTACCTGCACCTCTATTCCACTGGAACAATCCCCAAGAGTTTCCACCATCACCTCTTGCACCTGGTCTAAAACTACTCTCCCTCATAATGTTAGCCATCAATCCCATAGCGTGATTATGAGTCATACCCTTTGTTTTCAGGTAATCATATACTTGCTTCTGGAATCCTGTACCTGTATAGTTACCTCCTGTCTGAGGAAGCATTGAAGTTTGTGGTTGAACTGAATCTAATGCACCACCAGTGATGTCACTGTCAGTGAAATCATCTCCTGAACCTGACATCAAACCACCTACCACATTACCCTCTGAATCAATAGGTGTATTGAGTCCTGCATTAGGTGGGAAGAATCCATCCTTCAATTTACCAAATTTCTCACCAGTTTTTGTAGGGTCAAGAAGATAGAAGGGATCAACAAATGGTCTCTTATCAAGCATCAAATCAATGAATCCTCTGAACTGTTCTGGAACCAAGAAACTATTGAACTTGCTAAGTAAAAATTCAATTGCTCTTCCTACAATTCCAGCACCACCTGGAATTCCCATTTTAAGAATGTCAAAGAATGAAATCTTAATTTTTGGAAGTGAGTCATAGAACCTTTCATATCCTGCTTTCAACCATTCAAGTGCTTTACCACCTGCTTCTAATGCATTTCCAAAGTCATCTGATATCTTCTTACCAACTGCTTTGATACCACCACCTTGCAGCAGTGTATAAAGTAAATCACCACCATACTCACCAATTAATCCACCAACAATGGTGCCTACAATTGGGATAGGAATCAGTGTGCCAAGTGCCTCACCTAAACCAGCACCAACTGCTTTGAATAATGTTTGTGTTGGTGGGTCACCAGAGAGAAGTGAAGAAATAGCAACAATGATGGGACCAACAATGGGTATTTTGATACCCTGTGCTGCTTTGGCAACACCCTTCATCATCTTACTGATGCCAGAAAAATTCTTTGCTGCTTCCTTACCAAACAGTTTAGTAATCAGTCTGCCTGGTGCTCTTCTTATTCCCCTTTTTGCAATTGATGCTACACCAGATGCTTTCTTTGCTACTGTCTCAACAACCTCTTGACCAGGCTTCATAAATTTTCTGATAGCCTTGGATGCTGCTTTACCTTTCTTGGAAAGCATCTTTGCAAGGTCATCAGCATACTCTGTGACCCTAGCTAAGAACTTGTTGTTCTTGGCAAAGTTTACAATACTTGTGAAGATGCCCTTACCAAAATTGAAAATAGCCCTACCAAGTCTTTTGATGCCATTAACTATTCCATTGGCACCCTTCTTAATAAGATTCTTAAACCCATTAAAGAACTTAGCAGTTTTAGTCCTTATACCTTTTGTAAAGTTTCTAAATCCAGCAGATATTCCACTTTTGATTTTCTTAACACCAAGTTTAAATCCTTGTAGTGCTCCTCTAATTATGAGAAAGAATGCATATAAATTATCTCTTACTATGTTAAAAGCATTCTGTATCTTCTTGAAGTTTTTAAGAAGGAAGAGAAGTAATCCACCAAGCAAAATGTTGGTGAGGAAACCCATGATATTAAATGCTTTACCCACACCTGCAATGGTTCCAGCAAGAGCACCAGCAGCTTTCTTACCACCTTCAAGCAGTGCTTCTCTCTTTCTTCTTCTTGCCCTTGCTAATAATTGCTTCTTTGCTTTTCTTTCTTGTACTTCTTTATTGTACTGCTGCTTTAAGGCTTCATCAATTGATTGTGATACCTTTACAATATTACCTATCTTCTGATTGAGTTTTTCAAACCCAACCTTATTTCCCTTTTCTAGTGTAGGGTCCTCTACCTTTACAAGAGCACCTTTCTTTATACCCTGAACCCCACCATCAGATAGTGCCCTCATCAAAGCACCACCTTTCTTCTCCCTGACATCTGATCTTTTTACAAGAGCACCAGCTTTCTTCTTTGCTTTGCTCTTTATAAAGTCTTTTGCTTTATTCTTAACAATATCCTTTGCTTTATTCTTGAGAAAACTCTTGGCACCCTGCTTAGCACCAGCAGAGAGCAAACCTTTAAGACCAGCAGCAACAATTGGAGCGGGCATCTTATCCTACCATGTTGTAAATTGATTTGATAACAAGAGCCTCAGTATTCATACTGTCAGTTGATGAAAAATTTGGTAAAGAATTATTGGCACCACCAGCAGCAGCAGATGATGGCACCTGCCCAGGTGCTATTTGTGATGGTGGTGGTCCAACCATACCAGTCAATATATCTGCCTCACTAATAGGTGCTGATGGAGGTTGTGCTGTTGGACCACCAGTTATAGCAGCAGATGGACTTGTAACTGCTTCAGCAGGGGATACCACTGCCTGTGTTGCTTGTTTCTTCTTAAAATCTGCTTCTGCTATCTGATACTTTTGTAGTTGAAATTGTAATTTCTCTGTGACTCTTGCACCACCAACAGTTTCACCTATCTGTGATGAAAGGAATGCACTTCTCTGTTGCTGGGTCATGCTCTTAAAGACACCAAAATTAGTAGCATCCACACCTGCTGCTGATGTAAACTCTGCTCTTGCTCCTGCTGTTGGTGGAGGAGAACCAGACAAGAATGACTTAATCTTTGCCCTCATCTGGTTGCCACCCTTAGAATATACTTGTTGAGTAGACCAGAAACCACCAGGGTGACTGTAAGGACCAGGTGTGAGGGAGTCTAGGTCCCATCTCTGCACTGGTGCAGGAAGTTTGCCAGTCTTTACAGCATGTCTTTCCCACTCACCATGAGTCATTACATTCTTATTAACATCAGCAGCAGTCTGACCATATGCTCTCATCAATCCAGCTGCTTCTTTTGCCATGGCAGTTGTTTGAGCATTGGTAAGAGGACTTTCTGCCCATCCTTTTTTGTCATCATAATATCTTGGTGTCATTCCTGTATGACCCAAAGCAGCAGCAGATAATCCTACTGAATTTGTATTGGCACCTTTTGTATGTGAATTCTTATCTACACCATAATTAACACCAGCAGTCATTGGTTTGCCAGCACCATTGAATACCTGATGATACTTAGGTGAATTACCATCATGGAAACCACCAGTCCAATGTAAAAATATTTTTCTATTCTTAGGGTCTTTAGGACTCCCTGCTGTTCCACCTACAATACCACCATTTGAAAAACCAAGTATTTGTCTACCCTTGGTCATAGCCCAATCCAAACCTTTTTCAAGCATGGATCTATTGTCAACAGCAGGTTCTGATGATACTTTTTTTGTGGTAGGAGTGACAGAACTCTTTATTGGACTTGGAAGATTTGGAACAATGCCATACTCTCTCATCACTGACTCAATCTTACCAGGATATACTGAGTGTGGATTATATCCTTCAGCAGCAATATTTCTGATGGCTTCACTTGGTGTTTTGGCAGAACCATAATATTGCTTCCAGAGTTTAACTCTGTACTTAACAGACTCATCAAAACTCTTGAACTTAATAGCAGTATGTTTTCCCTCAATAGGATCAATATAATCATATTTTCTTGATGCAGGATATGATGGAGGAGCATCCTGACCAAACAAATTAAATGCTTCCTTTGCAAGCATTGACTTACCAAAGTTGCTCTCCTCTACTGCTTGTGCAGCAACAACTTCTGGGAATGGATCACCATACTTCTTAGCAGATTTGTATATTTGAGCAAAAAATTGTCCAAAAGAATCACTTGGTTTTTCATAGTTTGGATAACCAGGAACAGGACTTTTATAACTTAGATTGGAACCATATCCAACCATACCACCACCTTGCATACCAGTTACTGTGCCTTGCTTAGGAACATTTGTTCCACCACCTTCCTTGTTCATTGAAAGTAGTTTATTAGCACCATGATACTGAACAGCAGGTTTGCTCATTACAATCTCACCAGGTTGCAATGCAACCATCTGAGTGTCAGCACCCATGCCCCTTACTTTCTGTCCTGTGTTGCTATTGACCTTGCCACCTTCTGACATGGTTTGGACATTTACATCACCAAAAGTATTCTGATTATTTAATACAATTCCACCCTCTGCCATACCTTGGGCAGGTACATTTGGTGGTGGTGCTTGCTTATTATTCTGTGGAAGAACATTGAATGGATCGTAGGGTGGTATCTCTGGTATCTTTGGAAGAGCAAGGGTAGGTGGTTGATCTGGAATATTGTTTAATGGGTCACCACCAAATAAACCTATGACATCATTAATCCTATCTTCAAGGAAGTTGAATGATGCATGTATGGGATTTAACAGGAAGGTATTGATTGGACCAAATACAAATCTATTGATGCCATCTATGAAACCATTGATTGCTCTGATGATACCATTGAAGAAGTTAAGAACTCCATTCAACATATCAACAAAAGGTTGAAGCATCTTAGCAGGATCCTTCAACACATTCAATAAGAATAAAAGAGCACCACCCAACAAGATATTCTTGATGAAGTCAAACAACATATCAAAGATACCCTTAACAGGTTTGACTACCTTCTTACCTACTGCCTTTGGATCTTTATCTTTTGGTCCTTTCTCTAAATCTTTTTCTTTTTCTGCTCTCTTCTGCTTTGTTTCCAAAGCATCCTCTTCTCTCTCCTCTTTCTTGTCAAGTTTGACCTGCTTTTTAAGGGTCTCTAAGATACCCTCCATTGTTTTTTGCAGTTCATCAATGTTTGGTGACAGCATCTTAACTGCAATCTCACCAGTAGAATCCTCTTCACTTGGACCCTCTGATACTTGTGATGCAATGGCAGAAGGTAATGCTTTCAGACCAAAGTCTGGTTTTGTTATTGAAGATTTAGCTGCTGTGGACTTAGTTTTACCAATAAAATTATCAAATTTTATTTTCTTTGGTTTTGCTTTGAATCTTCCTTCCTTACCTTTTACTCTTTTGAATTCATCTGTGAGTAATTCAACTTCCTCAGTAGGCATCTGACTACCAGACATCCTACCAGCCATCATCTTCTCTTTGAGAAGAGTTTTATATGTATCATAATCAAGGTCACTTACATCCTCTTGACCTATGAGTCTGAGAACTCTTGGATCAATCTGTTCTGTGACTAATTTTTCTTTTGATTTCCTTTTGGGCGTAGGAGCACCAGTAGCAGTCTTACCACCACCTCTGATTTCATTTAGTAGATCTTCTAAACCCTCAGGAATTTCATTCATTAACGTTTTGCCCTAGCAGCTTTTGCTTTTTCTTCTTCATCTTTAAGATGTTGTTCCAAAAGCATAGTGTAGATCTCCCTTTCCCAGGGTATCATATTTTCAATCTCAGTTAATGAATATTTATGGTACTGCATCAAGGCAAAATTCAACTTATAGTATGACAGCATATCCATATGTGCCATGCCTATGCGAAAAAACTTGACAGTCCCTCCAAAGTTACTTTACTTTTCTTCTTTGTATTTGGGTTCTTCACATCAATGGTGTGAGAAAGTTTGGGCATAGTACTAAAGAACTTTTCAATCTCTTTGAACTGTGTTGAGTTCAACTGTTCAAGGAAGTTCTTCACTTCTTCTGGACTCTCATCATCAGTAGACCATACCTCATCACTGTTATAAACTTTCTCAATACATCTACCAATCACTTCAAATGACTGGTCCATATCTGGATTATCAAATTCAAAGTTGTTCTTAATGAACTGGTCCAGTGAAGGATATCTCATGTCCATAAAGTATTCATCATCAATCTTCACTGTCTTGGTGTGTGCTTCATCAGTCACAACCTTAATAGCATCAAGATTAATTTTTACTTTTACTTCTGTCACCTCATCATCAGGACAGATGATATTTACATCAACCACCTCACCAACTGACTTACCTCTGATGTTCAGAAACAAAAACTCAATGTCAAATGTAGGAAGATTGTCAATCTTTACATCCTTTGTCAAGATACAATCTGAGATGACTGCTTTGATAGCAGAAGTAATTTGCTTGGAGTCTTCTGATTCAAGAGCAAGTACAAGCAACTTCTCTTCTTTTACAAGGAAGGGTCTGTATTTAATACTCTGACCATTGGAAGGTAACTCCAACTCATAGGTTGGAGTAGCAATTTTAGGTAAAGGCATGTTGTCCTATGATGTAGTTCAGTGTGTGTATTTAGGCAAAATTCTGAGTGTTTAAAATAACCACATTATTTCTATCTAAGAAGTTAAGAGCAAGTGGTTGCTCTTCAAGTTTTTCTTTCTCTGGTTTTTTCTCTGGGATTGGTTTTTGTGGGTTAGTATCTGGCAGTACAGTGTGGAATGGTTCACTCACATATCTTACAAAGGAGAAGTTGACAGTCAGTTTCATAATTTCAGCCTGACCATATGCCAATTCAACAGGGTCAATTGAAAGAGGGAACCCTTCAATCATTGTATATTTTATATTATTATTCATATCCCTGTCAAATTTTACCACCTCAATACAGTTTGCTCTGTAACCTGACTTACCATCATCACTATTAGGATAGTTCATCCTACTACCAACTCTAAAATTTTTGAATTGATTGTTGGTCCCTCTACCAGTTGCTTGCTTACCAGCAATATAATCCATCCACCCTTCAAACAGATGAAGTGTTTTATATTCATAGTCTACATACATACTCACACTGAATGACTCATCATACATTCTTCTGTATGCCATCTTCTCTGACACACCCATGAAGTCAGACCTTACATCATGAGTAGCAAATGAAGAACCAGGCAGTTTTGCCTCACTACAAAGCAATGAAATCTGACCACCCATATCATTCCAAGACACACCTTTCTTTTCTTTAATGTAATCTACCACTCCTTTGGGTGGAATGAAGGCTACAAAAAATTGATTAGTCTGTGCTGTGTGAAGGAACTTTGACTTTAAATCATCAATATTTAATCTACCAGCAACTGGTGATGCCATCTATAAATATATCTAATAACTATTACTATGTAGGCAAGAAGTGGGAAAATCTTTGAAGACAAAATATAAACCCACCAATCCTCACAAGTATATGGGGAACCCTGACAATATTATTTGTAGAAGTTCTTGGGAGAGAAGGTTCTGTAAGGAGTGTGATACTAATCCTAGCATAAAGAAGTGGGCAAGTGAAGAGTTCTCAATCCCATATGTATCACCTACTGATGGTAAGGTTCACAGATACTATCCTGACTTCTTGATTGAGAAGAGTGATGGTAAAAGATATATCATTGAGATTAAACCTGACAAACAAACCAAACCACCTGAGAAGAAGAGTAGAGTCACCAAGTCATACTTATATGAATGTGCAACTTTTGAGATAAATAAAGCCAAGTGGAAAGCAGCATCAGAGTTTGCCAAAGATAATGGTATTGAGTTTCAGATAATGACGGAGAATCAAATCTTCCCAGAAAAACATTATACTAGGAAGAACTATGGATCAAGAGGAGTATCTAGAAAGCGCAGAAAATAGATTAGAGTATATTGTAGATGATATCATCAACAAAACAACTGCTGATGATAGAATGGAATCTCTCCTGGAAGTGCTGACAGAGACAGAAGTTGTTCCTGATGTAGGTAGGTACTACACCTTCGTATATCAACCCAAGACACCAAGGATTAGATATGATCAGAACCCATTGATTGCTTGTGTGTCTGTTGATAGATGGGGATTTAAAGGATTAAATTATCATTGGGGTAAGTTTAGAAACTATACCTGGAATGAAGTTGTGGGTAACTTGCATGTGATATACCCACTTGAAGTAAGGGATGCTAGGTCCATTCCTTTTCAACATTTCCTAATAAATAACTAGATGGTAAGGTAGCCAATGTCTAAAAAAACCAACAATGATAATTGGAAGAAGGGGAATAAAACCTCTGATGGTGAGGAGACATTTGAGCGTGAAGTAACACTTAATAGATATGAAGACCCAAGCAATAATCAAACTAAGAAAAAGAAAAAAGTAAAAGTAAAAATCTATGCCAAGTCTGGTAAGGTAGAGTTTTATGATAATAAAAACACACTCTTACTGACAAAAGAATCTGATGGTCAGACTACACAGAACTCTCCTAATGAGGCATTTAAATATCTTGGTGTAGGAAATGATGATACTCAAAAACAATTAACAACAGAATTAAAAGAAGCAAGACTAAAAGTAGTACAGAATGCTGAGGAAATTAAGGACACAGCAACTCTTGAAGATCTTAAAACAAAGACAGGGTATAAATCAAAGATAAACAATATAGATCCTCCTGCTACAACAGAAACAGAGGAGAATACTGATGAACCAGGAAAAGAAGAGATAACTCCTTTAACAGAGGAAGAAAGAGATGCCAATCAAAAGAAAATTGAAGAAGCATTAACAAGAAAAGATTACCCAACTGGTAGATTAGGATCTGGGTATTATAGATATCCAATCACAACTGTACCAGATGAACTAGGGTATGACTTCATTAGAATTACTGCTTATGAATACACAGCAGGTGGAAAGAATGCTCTTAGAATAGGTAAAGGCAGACCATCAGCCAAAGAAAGATTAGTTCAGGATTCTAAAAAACTTGAAACAGTCTTGCTACCAATGCAACCCAACTTCTCAGAATCAAATGCTGTGACCTGGGGTGGTGATAACATTAACCCAGCACAATTAATTGGTGCTTCTGCAGCAGCTGCTGGTATTAGTTTCTTTGGCAATTTAGGTCAACCTGGTAATGTTGAAACACTACAAAGATCATTGTCAGGTATTGGTAAAGAGATAACTGATATGATCCAGGATGATACCACTGGACCAGCACTGGTGGCATACTTTGCTGGTCAGGCAGTAGGTGCAAACATTCTTGGTAGAACTGCTGGTGCTACACTCAATCCTAACTTAGAGTTATTGTTCACTGGACCCAACCTTCGTACCTTCAATTTTAATTTTAGATTTACACCAAGGTCTCCAAAAGAGGCAAAAGAAATAAAACAAATTATTAGAGTGTTCAAAAAGAATATGGCAGTGCAGAGGTCAATGTCTAACCTCTTCCTTCTGACACCTAATGTTTTTACTGTAGAATATATTTACAACTCAAAGGGAAGCAAAGCTGGTGAATTGCATCCTTACTTAAATATATTTAAACCAATGGCAATGACAAATCTGAATGTGAACTACACACCAGATGGTACATATATGACATACAATGATGGTGGTTCTCTCACAGCATATGATTTACAGATGAGTTTTGGTGAGATTGAACCTATCTATTCTGATGAATACTCTAGCAATGATACAGATGTTGGTACATTTAGTCAACATAAAAATATGGGTTACTAAAAATGTCAAACTATTTTTCTTACATTCCAAACTTTGATTATGTCAACAGGATTCCTGGTGACCAGAACATCTCCTCATATACTGAGGTGAAGAATCTATTTTTGAGAGTAAAACTTAATAGTAAGATATTTTCAGAGATATCAAACTTTAACAAGTATATCATCAGAGGTGATGAGCGTCCAGACAATGTTGCTGAAAAAGTTTATGGTGATTCAAACCTTGATTGGGTAGTTCTATTGTCTAATAACATTATCAACATCTATGATGAATGGCCTATGTCAAATAGAACCTTTGAACTTTATATGAATAAGAAATATGGTGTGACAAAATATGATGACATCCACCATTATGAAACCACTGAGGTAAAAGATTCAGGTAACAATTTTACAGTATTAAAAAAGGGACTTGAAGTCCCTTCTGATTATTCAATTACTTTCTATGATGGTGCCCTAGGAAGAGAAGACACTGCAACTAATATCACTACTGGTATTACTAACTATGAGTATGAACAGAATCTCCAAGATCAGAAAAGAAGAATCTTCTTACTTGGAGAATCTCTGGTTGGTCAAGTAGTAAAAGAAATGAAAGAAATAATGTCTTACAAACCTAGTTCTCAATACCTTGACAAGAAGACAGTGAGAGGCAGCAACATCAATCTCTACTAGGAGTCTGCAAGTTTAGCAAAGTAAGAGAGTGCATCATCACCCCCATCATCATTGTCATCAGAAGTGGGTGTTGTCTCAGGAGCTTTTGATGCCTGATAAGAATCTTCAAGCTTTCTAAGGACTTCCTCTTCACTAACAGACTTTTGTTCTGCTGCTGCGTAGTTATCATATTCAGTTTCCTCTGCTTGTGGTGCTGGACGTGTTGACTTCTTACCAAGTACATAATCAAGACGCTTCTTCAAGTCATCATAAGACTTGAATTGGTCAGCAGCAGTGAAAGCAGCAAGAGAATATTGCTTCTTCCAGATTGCTTCCATAGCATCATCATCATCCAAGAGAGGACTCTGACGATCAAACTCAGAAGAGTCATAGTTCCAGTAACCAGCAACCTTCTTCAACTTCAACTTGAAGTTTGCACCTTGCCAAAAGTCAAAGGGATTGATAGGAGTCTCATCCTCAAACTCAGGTTGCATAGCAGCCATAATCTTATCAAAGATCTTCTTGCCAAACTTGTAGAGGAATACACCTCCTTCATTCTGTGGGTTAGCAGGATCTTTAACAACATAGATGTTGGCATAGAAGGACAGTTTGCGCTTTTGCTTGCGCACAGTGTCCTTATCAGATTCATTACCACTGTTCCAGAGTTCCCTGTTGAGTTCTCCAACAGGATCTTTTCCTCCCACAGTGGTCAGGGAGTTTTCAATATACCATCCACCAGGTCCCTGGAATGCATGAGAGAAAAGTTTCACCCAAGGAAGATCTTCTCCCTCAGGAGCAGGCAGGAAACGAATTACTGCATAACCATTACCTGACTTATCCATCTCTGGTTTCCAAAGGCGATCATCTGCACCACCACCTTTGTTATTCATCTTGTCAGCTTCCTTGACCAACTTGTTGGTCAAAGCGCCCAAAGAACTTTGCTTTTTGAGGTCTTTAAAAGACATTGTATTCTCCGTATTGAAACGTATTTGGTCTGTGTCCTTTTGCTTGGAAGAGGATCAGGCAGCCTCTAATATAGGGTATTTAGGCAGGGAAGTCAACCCTCACTTTGGATGGTCTTCTTCATGTTCTCAATCATCATATTCATATTAGAGAAGACAGTGGTCAGGTCAACATCCTCTGGGAACCCAAGCATTGTTGCCTCTCTCATGATGTTCTCTTTCATCTTCTGAGCACCTGGGTCATCAGACAAACTCAGTCTGGTGTAGAGGATCTTTTGCTTCTGCAATAGTTCCTCTAACATCTCAATGTGTTCTAGTTTATCTTGACTAGACATAGAGTGGAACCTAAACACACTCTCATAAATTTTCTCTTGGAGGTCAGTGATATCCTGCATCTCCTTCTGTACAATTTCTGAATTGAAGAAACTCATACCACTATACCTTTAAGAATTTTTCTATACTTGATTACATCAATATGTAGGAATGAATCATACTTTGACATTCTCATTGAAAGAAACTTCCACACAGGATCATCTAACTTCTTATCAAAGTTATTTTTGAATCCTATAATCTTATTTAAGAGAACAAGAGATTCAAGAGAGATATTCTTACCAAGATGTTCCTTCACAATTGGTGGGTGTTTTGTACCCTCAATGTGAAACATCTCATCAAAGTTCTTACCACCAAAGACATTCTCAATCTCAGTCTTAAATGTATAACTTAGGGATTGAAGCCTTTTCTTCCAGTCGGTGTAGTTCTGTTCTCCATTTCTGACGATCTCTCCAATCCAAAGAGACTGCGGATCATCACAACTGACAAAATTACTAACAAAAAACTCAACCACTTCTGAATCATCCTTCTGCCTGCTTAGTTTTTCAAAGAAATATCTGTCACGTCTTTTATA
>CEVS01015204.1_pt1 | contig 17928 bp, 16 predicted proteins | sample 361571 | NCBI WGS metagenome assembly CEVS01 (sample SAMEA2623850, study PRJEB7988) | marine metagenome | isolation source: saline water (ENVO:00002010), including | reverse complement strand
ATGGATCCAGAATATAGAAAAATTTCAGAAAGATTTTACAAAGACCCAAAATTTTTTGAAGACTCATTTGCTCGAGCTTGGTTTAAACTTACACACAGAACAATGGGGAATAAAGAAAACTACATTGGTCCTTGGGCTCCTAAAGAAGATCTTCTTTGGCAAGGCAATGTTTTTTCCCCAAAAAAGAAATACAATGTAGACAAAGTTAAAAAAATGATTGCAAATAGCAATCTAAGCACTAGTGATTTAATCACCACTGCTTGGGATAGTGCTAGAACTTATAGAGTAACAGATAAAAGAGGAGGAGCTAATGGTGCAAGAATTCGATTAGCACCCATGAAAGACTGGGAAGCTAATGAGCCTAAAAAACTCTCAAAAATATTAAAAGTTCTAGAAGGCATTGCAAAAAAAACTGGAGCAACAATCGCTGATACAATTATTCTTGCAGGAAATGTAGGGTTAGAAAAAGCAATAAAAAAAGCTGGTTCTAAGGCGAAAGTTCCATTTAATCCGGGAAGAGGAGATTCTTCTCAGGAGCAAACAGAGATAAAGAATTTTAAATGGCTAGAACCTCTGCATGATGGATTTAGAAATTATGTAAAATCAGATTATTCCGTGATGCCAGAGGAGCTTTTATTAGAGCGTGCTTCTTTAATGGGACTAACTGCACAAGAAATGACTTGTTTAGTTGGCGGTATGAGAGTGTTAGGAACAAATCATGAGTCAGCTAAAAATAAAGGTATATTGACCAATAAAGTCGGAGCTTTAACAAATGACTTCTTTATTAATTTGGTCGATATGAAATATTTTTGGAAACCAACAGGAAAGAATTCTTACGATATTATTGATCGTCAAACAAATAAAGTAAAGTTTACAGCGTCTAGAGCAGATTTAGTTTTTGGTTCAAACTCAATACTTAGATCTTATTCTGAAGTATACGCTCAAGACGACAACAAAGAAAAATTCGTTAAAGATTTTGTTGCTGTGTGGACGAAGCTAATGAATGCCGACAGACAAAATTTAAAAAAATTAAATTAATATGACTGAATTAACTTCAGGAATCTTTAACTCAGCAAAAGAAGTATATAGTAATAATAGAGGTTCAATTTTAAGAACAATAGTTTATACAATTGGCCACTTTATAATAGCCATTACAGTTTTAATGCTAATAGCAGATGTTGGTTTTATGATAGCATTAACTGATGCAATAGTTGAACCATTAGCTAATGCAATATGGTATTTTTTATTAGATAAATTTTGGGCTTCTAAAGTAGCAAATAAAAGTAAACGCTAAAACAAACCCCATAAGCTCTCTTTTTTGAGCCATCCTTTATATTTACCAGTTTTAGCTTTACACCAAGCATCTCTGCATTTTACTATTCTACTCAGTCTTCCTTTTCTTAGAATAACGATAGGTTCAGAATATATTGTAGGACTTTTAAACATTATGAGATTATCATTGATAACTAAGGCTGCCTTTTTTTTTGAAAGTTGAGAAATATGTATCCAGCCCGTGTTTTTTTCATGGTCTTTTATTTTTCTAAAATTTCCAGATTTGTCTTGAATTAAGACTGGTAAAAACTTTTTTTTATAAAAAATTTTTACTGGATATTCACGAGATGGCCCTTGTCTAAGATTTACTTTATCGTAACGTAAAGTTAAAAAATATTCATCTTTAGAAAAACTTTTACTTTCGAAAAGTAAAAAACTTAAAATTATTATTGCAGTTCTCAACATTTATTAATACAATTTTTGTCAATTGAAATTTTAGTTTTTCTGAATTCTGTTTTTAAAGCATCAAATATTAACATATGATTGTCTAAAAAATTTTTTGTATTCAAAATACATTTTAAAACTTCGTTAGCTTGCAAGGTACCCATTATTCCGGCTACTGGAGAGAATATCCCCTCTATTTGACAATTATTTTCAATATCAGGAGGACTGGACATAAAACATCTATAACAGGGTCCTTTTTTCCTAAAATTAAATTTCATCAGTTGTCCATCAAATTTACTTATTGCTGAAGAGATCAAAATTTTTTTATTTTTAACACAGTAATCATTGATTAAAAATCTTGTTTTATAATTATCTGTTCCATCACATATGATATCGAATCTTTTAAAAATGTTATTAATATTTTTTAGAGTTATTTTTTGTTCAAATGGAATAATTTTTATATTTTTGTTTAGTTTATTTATAACTTTTTTTGCCTGCCTAACTTTTGGTTTGCCAATATCAGAAGTGTTAAATAGAGTTTGTCTATTCAAGTTTGAAAGCTCAACTTTATCATAATCTACTATACCTATTTTTCCCACTCCAGATGCAGCAAGATAAGTTAGTAACGGGCAACCCAAACCACCTAGCCCTAAAACCAGAACATTTGCAGATAATATTTTCTTTTGTCCTGCCAAACCAATTTTTTTTAATATTATTTGTTTTTCGAATCTTTTAAATTGATTTAGGTTGATTTTCATTATTGAAATTACTTAGTTCCTGTGGATCCAAATCCACCTTTACCTCTCTCAGTTTGGTTTAAGTCATTTACTTCCCTTAGTTCTGCTTGTACTATTGGGCACACGACCATTTGAGCTATTCGAAGTCCTCTTTCAACCTTGAAAGTTTCTTGACCTAAATTAATTAAAACTACTTTAATTTCACCCCTATAGTCTGCATCAATTGTTCCAGGAGTATTTAAAACAGTTATTTTATTCTTAGCAGCCAAACCTGATCTCGGTCTAATTTGAATCTCAAATCCTTTCGGTATTGATAAAGCTAACCCAGTAGGAATTATTTCTGTTTTTCCAGGATAAATATTAATGCTATTGCGAATGTTTGCAGCAAGATCCATTCCAGAAGACCCATTTGTCTCGTATTTTGGAAGAGAAATATTTTCGGACAATCGCTTAATTAATATTTCTACCATGCTTTAAAAGCTTATCTAATATAATTTTAGCAATTGTATTCGCAATAAAACTTTTTTTATTTTTAGGGATGGACTGAATTTTACCACCTCCATCAATTATGGAAACTTTATTATATTCAGAATTAAAACCAATATCTTTTTTCGAAACATCGTTTGCAACAATTAGATCACAATATTTTTCTTTAATCTTATTTTTGGAATTTTGAATTATATTTTCTGTCTCAGCTGAAAAACCCACTACTATTGTAGGTCTAGATTTATTGTTTTTGCTTAAATAATCTAAAATATCAGGATTTTTTTCTAATTGAATATTTTCAAGGTGGATAGAATTTTTTTTAATCTTATTATTTTTCATATTAAGTGGTTTAAAGTCCGAAACTGCTGCTGCACATACTGCTATATCAACTGGTAAAGATTTTTTAACTTCACTCATCATATCTTTCGCAGAAACAATTTTTTTAACTTTTAAATCTTGAGGAACAATTAGATTAGAAGGACCTAATATAAGCTTAGTTTTTACTCCTAATCTTTTAAGTGCTAAAGCTACCTCGTATCCTTGTTTGCCACTCGATTCATTAGAAATATATCTTACAGGATCTAAATATTCTCTAGTAGGACCTGCGGTCACAATAGCTGTAAATTTTTTTTCTTTTACAAAATTCTTTTGATTAAAATAATTTTTAATATAAGAAAAAATTTGTCTTGGACTAGACATTTTTCCTTCACCATATTCACCACATGCCATTTCTCCTTTTTCGGGACCAATAAACTTATAGCCATAGTCCTGTAAAATTTTAAAATTGCGTTGTGTAGCTTTATGTAGCCACATACGCACATTCATCGCTGGGACTAAAAGAATATCTTTATTAGATGCAAGCAAAACAGTCGTAGCCAAGTCTTCTGCTCTACCAATACTTAATTTTGTCATAAAATTTGCCGTAGTAGGCAAAACTATTATTATATCTGCCCATCTAGATAAAGATATATGGTCAATTTCTGCCTCATTATTTTTATCAAAGATATCTTGGAAAGTTTTACTTTTCGTTAATGTAGTAATTGAAAGAGGGGTTACGAATTCTTTTCCACTTTTTGTTAAGATCGTTTTTATTTTTACACTATTTTTTTTCAACAATCTGACAAAATCAAGAACTTTATAGGCAGATATACCACCTCCAATTATAACTAAAATTTTCTTATTTTTTAAAGACATTTGATTATTAAAATACTAATAAAACAGCAATTACAATACCAAAAAAACCTATAATTAAATTGTTTCTAAAACTTTTTAACTTTAATTGCTCTATCTCTAGACTTTTATTGTTTCCTAAACCTAAATTTAGTTTTCCTTCTGCCATTAGCTGTAAAGCATAATTAGCTTTATCCATTAAGTCCGGAAAATCTGGTATCCTTTTAATTATTTCATTAGAAGTATTTATAGCGGTATCCAAGGTAGATTTTGGACTTTTAATATCCTTTAACCAATCTTCTAAAACAGGTCTAGAAACTTCCCAGATATTTGTCTCTGGATATATTCTTCTTGCTACACCCTCTACTACTACCATAGTTTTTTGCAGTAGCAGCAAAGGTGTCTGTGTTTGCATATTAAATTTTTCGGTAATTTCAAAAAGTTGTGCTAACAAATTTCCTCCCGATATATCTTTTATCGATTGACCAAAAATTGGCTCACCGACAGATCTTAACGCTTGAGCGAATTCTTCTTTAGAAGCGTTTTGAGGGACCAGACCTGCCTTGAAATGTACCTCTGCAACTTTAATATAATCTCTTTGAATAAAGCCGTACAAAATTTCTGCTAAAAATTTTCGATTGTTTTTATCTAATCTTCCCATAATTCCAAAATCAACGGGTATAATATTACCTTGTTGATTAACAAACAAATTTCCTTGGTGCATATCGCCATGAAAAAAACCATCTCTAATAGCTTGTTTTAAAAAATGTTGAATTAATTTTTCTGCCAAGTTTTTTAAATCTACTCCAAGATTTTTAAGTTTTTCATGTTCTCGAATAGAAATTCCATCTACCTTATCTAACGTTAGTACTTTTTTAGTAGTGAAACTCCAATAAATCTTTGGAACCTCAAAACCTTTATCATTTTTTGTATTTTCATGTAACTCATTTGCCGCCGCCGCTTCAAATCGTAAATCCATTTCAATATTCGTAATTTCACGTAGAAGATGAACAACTTCAATAAGCTTTAGTCTTTTGGCTTTAGAAAAAATATTCTCAACTAAATAGGCAAAAAGCATTAAAGCATCTAACTCCTCATTGAATAACTTTTCTATATCAGGTCTTAAAATTTTAATAGCAACTTCTTTATGTTTGTTGTTATAATTTATTTTTGCAACATGGACTTGTGCAATTGATGCTGCAGCAATAGGCTCACTAAGATCTAAAATATTTTTAAATTGATTTTCCCCTATTTCTTTTTTTATTATTTTTTTGGCTTCATAAGTATTAAAAGCTGGAACTTTATCTTGTAACTTTTCTAAATTTTTTGATAATTCTTCTCCAATTATATCTGGTCTTGTTGCAAGAAATTGGCCTAGCTTAATAAAAGTAGTTCCCATCCCTTCAAGTGCTTCACAAAGTTTTTCCCCTGGTTGTTTTTTATTGTTTAAAATCTTCTTTTGTGAACCAATAGATATAATATTAAAAAAAATTTTAATAGAGATAGGTAAACTAAATATTTGACTAATTGTATCTATAGCTCCGGAAGTTGAAAGTTTTCTAGCGATTTTAAATAATTGAAAAATCCTCGTAAACATTTAAACTTTCCACCCAGAATGTATAGCAGATATACCGTTGGAGAGATCTCTATATTCTATATTAGAAAATCCATTTTTTTTCATCAAACTAACAAGTTCATTTTGAGTATAAAATTCTTCAATACTTTTAACTAAATAATTATAAGGCTCGGAAGATCCTACAATATATTTTCCTAAAAAAGGTATAAGCTTAGAGTATTGTTGATAAAAAAGATTGACTATTTCGTTGTTTATCTTAGAAAATTCTAAACACATGAAGCGGCCACCTGGTTTTAAAACTCTATATGCCTCTTTTAAAGATAAATTTATATCCGAAACATTTCTTATGCCGTAACTTATCGTATAAAAATTGAAGCTATTATCTTTGAAGGGAAGCTTTTCTGCGTTAGCTTTATACCACTTAATATTTTTAAATTCTTTTAAGTTCTCTTTACCAAAATCAAACATTTTATTATTAGGTTCGATACATGAAATTTTCACTGAGTTATTCAATTTTTTTGAAAAAAGTTTAGCTATATCTCCAGTCCCTGAAGCTACATCTATAAGAGTTTCATTTATTTGAGGATTCATCCAATTTATTAATCTATTTTTCCAAATACGATGAATTCCAAGAGACATGATATCATTCATTAGATCATATTTTTTATACACTTTTCCAAATACTGAATTGACTAGCCTTTTTTTATCTTGAATACTGCTTTTCATAAAATAAATTATATGCCAGAATTACCAGAAGTTGAAGTTGTTAAAAAGTCTCTTGAAAGAGAGTTAAAAAATAAAACTATTAAAAAAGTAAAAGTATTTGATCACAATCTAAGATATAAAGTCAATAAAAACCATATAAATAAGATAAATGGTTTAAAAATTTTAAAAATTAAAAGAAGATCAAAATACCTTATTTTCTTTTTTGAAAAAGGTTTAATTATGCTTGTTCATCTTGGCATGACAGGAAAGTTCTTTATTGTCAAAAAAGATCATTTTAAACAAAAAACAAGTTTTTACTATGAGATAGATGAAGAGAACGTCAACAAACATGATAGATTAAAATTTTTTTTTACGAATAAGATACAACTTATTTATAATGATGTTAGAAAATTTGGATTCATAAAATTTTTTTATACTAAGGATATTGAGAAAAATTTACATCTAAAAATTTTAGGCCCAGAGCCTTTGAAGGACGATTTTAATTTTTTATACTTTAAAAATTACTTAAAGGGTAGAAATAGAACTATAAAAGATTTACTTATGGATCAAAAATTTGTTTCAGGCCTAGGTAATATTTATGTAAATGAGATACTTTTCTTGAGTAGAATTAAACCTAGTAGAAAAGTAAGATTTTTAAAAGATGAAGAATTAAAAGAAATAATAAAACATACAAAGAGAGTTTTGAAAAAAGCTATATTTTTTGGAGGTTCATCAATCAAAAATTTTTCTAGCAGTAGTGGGAAAAGGGGAAATTTTCAACAACTTTTTAACGTTTACGGAAAAAAAGGACTAAATTGTTCTAATTCAGATTGTAAAGAAATAGTTAAAAAAATTGTTTTGGGCAACCGGGCAAGTTTTTTTTGCCCAAAATGCCAAAAATAATAAAGTTGACCCTATTATTACTGGCATATATACATTTTAAAAAATAATATGCCTAACACTAAATCAGCAATTAGAAGAGTTCGAAGGGTAAAGAAACAAACCCAAATTAATAAAATTAGAAAAAGTAAATATAAAACTGCTGTTAAGAAGATGGAGTCTTTGGTTAAATCAAAAGACAAAGATAAGGCGAAAAAATATTTCGATGAATTTCAATCAATTCTAATGCAGGTTGCTAAATCAGGTATTGTAAATAAAAGAACTGCTGCCAGAAAAATTTCAAGGACTTCAAAGAAGATTAAATAGAATTTTAACACTTCTTAGTTGATAACTTTAAAACAATTCAATCCCTAGTAAAAAAAAACTAAATATAGTTTCTTTTAAAAGTTGTAATTTGTTTTTAATATTTTTTCTATCCACACGCTAACACTACAACCAATTCTTTTTTTTTTTTAATTACAACCTACAGATACTTGCATAATTTTTCAAAACAGCGTTTAAAGTAAATTCTCAAAAAAATTACATGGATAAAAATAATATAAAAAAACAGAACACTTATATTTCTGAAGAAGAAAAAACTTTAGATTGGTCTGAAATTCAATCGTCGTTTAAGAAAACATTTGGCACAGAAATTTACAGTAGCTGGCTAGAAAAGATTTCTCTCGTTAAAGAGTATAATGATTATTTAATCCTCAGTGTACCTACTAGATTCTTTAGAGATTGGATAGTTTCCAGATATTTAGATAAAATTCTAGAGCAAGTAAAAGCTTTTAAACTCAGTTTAAATAGGATTGAGTTCAAGATTATAGATGATGTAAAAAATAATTCTGATTTAATAATCAAAGTAAACGAAATAAATAAAGTCACGGAAATAAAAGACTCTATTTTGAATTATAATAGACTTAATCCTAATTTAAATTTTGAAAATTTTATTCAAGGTCAAAGCAATGATATTGCATTGTCATATTCAAAAAAAGTATGTGAACATATTTCAAGATACAATCCATTGTACGTTTGTGGTGGAGTAGGCTTAGGTAAGACACACCTACTTAATGCTATTGGTCTCCAACTTCAATCAGACAATAATGTGATGTTCATCTCAGCAGAAAGATTTATGTATCATTTTATAAAATCTATAAAAAAAAACGATATGGTGAATTTTAAGGATTTTTTCAGAAAATCTTCAGTTTTCATTATAGATGATATTCAATTCATAAGAGGTAAAGAGAGCTTGCAGGAAGAGTTTTTTCATACATTTAACAGTTTAATAGATAAAGGTTCCCAAATAATTATATCTGCGGATAGAACTCCCATGAAGCTAGATAGAGTTCAAGAAAGAATTAAATCAAGGTTAGCAGGGGGACTAGTAGTAGATATAAATACTCCCGATCTAGAATTAAAAATTAAAATTATAAAAAAGAAAATTGAAGAAATGCAAAGTCAATTTAAAGAGACTATTAATTTAAATGATGAGGTTATTAATTATATTGCAAATGAGAGTAAAACTAATATTAGGGAGTTGATTGGAATTCTTAATAGAGTAATTGCATTTAGTAGAGTTCATAATAAAAATTTAACAATAAATGATTGTAAAAATATATTGAAGGATATATTTACTCAAATAAGAGTAATAACAGTAGATAAGATTCAAAATATAGTATCTAATTATTTTAATATTCAACTAAGTGAAATGCTTTCTCAAAGACGATCAAGACCTCTAGCTAGACCCAGACAAATAGCAATGTACTTAGCAAAAAAAATGACCACTAGATCTCTTCCGGAGATAGGAAGAAGATTTGCAAACAGAGATCATACCACAGTGATACATGCAGTAAAAACTATAACGAGACTGTCTGAGCAAGACGATGAAATGAAAAAAAATATAAACCAAATCAAAAGTCTTTTACAAGAATAATAATAAAATGCAATTTAATGTAAAAAGAGACACCTTGTTAAAATCATTAAATTTTGTTCAAGGAGTTGTTGAAAAAAAAAACACTTTACCGATTTTATCTAATGTCTTATTGCAACTTAAAAACAAGAAATTATCAATAGTTGCAACAGATTTAGATATTGTTTTTTACGATGAAATTCATGAAGTTAAGATCTTAAAAGAGGGGAGCACAACAACTTCAGCCTCAATTCTTTACGATATTCTCAGGAAAATATCTTCCGACTCCGAATTAAGTTTTGATCTTAAAACAGAAAATAAATTAAGTTTAAAAAGTGATAATTCAGACTTTAATTTACTTTGCTTACCTACCGATAATTTTCCGTCTTTTGCTGATGAGTTTGAAGGTCATGAAATTTTAATTAATAATAATAAATTTTTAAAACTTTTAAATAAAACTAAAATCGCAATTTCAAATGATGACACAAGACATTATTTAAATGGTATTTTTTTACATTTGACAGAAGGACACGGTAGAAATTTTTTAACTGGTGTAGCAACGGATAGCCATAGACTGTCATCTAGCAGTTTGGAAATAGAAAACCCCGGTAGTTTTTCTTCTTTAATATTGCCAAGAAAAACTGTTTTTCAACTTTGTACTCTTTTAGCAGAATCTAGTGAAAAACTCTCAATGCAAACCAGTGAAAACAAAGTAAAATTTTCTTTAGGCAATATTAAGTTAATTTCGAAAGTGATTGACGGTAAATTTCCAGATTATAAAAAAGTTGTTCCTACAAATAATGAAAAATCATTAATTGTGCCCTCGAAAGATTTTATAGATTCAATTGAGAGAGTAGCAAGTGTATCAGAGGATAGAAAAGAAGGTGTAAAATTACTTATTAATAAGGAAAATATACAATTCTCTGTTAATAGTGCTAGTTCGGGAGAGGGGAACGAGGTAATAAAAGCAAATTTTAATTCAGATAATCTGAATATAAGTTTTAATTCAAAATATTTAATTGATATTGCCTCAGAAATTGAAGATAACAATTTAAAGATGAATTTAAAAGATTCAGTTTCCCCTGTATTAATCGAAGATGCTTCAGATAAAAACAGTTATTATGTTATAATGCCTATGAAAATCTAATTTTCCTTAAATTTACAATTAATTATTTATTTTAAGCTAAAACCGTTGGTAAACAATCATTTAGAGCACTATGCATTGCTAGTCATTTTCTATTAACTTAAAAAAATGCTATAAATAGTTATCTAATTTATAACAATGTCAAAAAATTCTGAATCAAATTCCAAACCTTCTTATGGTGCGGACTCTATAAAAGTTCTTAAAGGACTAGACGCAGTAAGAAAAAGACCAGGAATGTATATCGGTGATACTGATGATGGCACAGGTTTACATCACATGGTTTTTGAAGTTTTAGATAATGCTATTGACGAGGCTTTAGCTGGCCACTGTAAGAATATTACTGTAATAATGAATAAAGATAATACAATTACAGTAGAAGATGATGGAAGAGGAATACCAGTTGATACGCATAAAAGCGAAAAGATCTCAGCCGCGGAGGTAATAATGACCCAACTTCATGCGGGAGGAAAGTTTGATCATGATTCTTATAAAGTTTCAGGCGGTCTTCATGGTGTAGGTGTTTCAGTTGTAAATGCTTTATCAGAAAAATTAGAGTTGAATATTTATAGAGATGATAAAGAATACGAAGTTGTTTTTAAAAATGGAAATACAATCAAATCATTAAAACAAATTGGCAAAACTAAAAAAAGAGGAACAAGAATAAACTTTTTACCTTCTAAAGAAGTATTTTCTTCAATAAAATTTAGTGCTTCTACAATAGAAAAAAGAATTAGAGAGTTGGCTTTTTTAAATAAAGGAATATGTGTCAAGCTTTTGGACCAAACATCGAAAAAAGAAAAAGAATTTGTGCACAAATACGATGGTGGAATAGTAGAATTTGTTAAACATATTAACAATAAAAAACCGATTTTAATCAATAAGAACGAAAAAGAAGTTTTTAAAAAGCCTGTTTATGTTACAGCAACAAAAAATAATGTTGTGGTGGAATGTGCTCTGGAATGGAACAAGGGATATTCTGAAGATGTTTTACCTTTTACAAATAATATCCCACAGAAAGACGGAGGCACCCATCTTTTAGGTTTTAGAAGTGCATTAACAAGAGTAATTAACAAATATTCTAATGATAGAAATAATAATAAAAGAAATAAAGTAACTTTGTCCGGGGAAGATATTAAAGAAGGATTAACAGCAGTATTATCGGTAAAAATGCAAGACCCTAAGTTTTCATCTCAAACTAAAGATAAGTTAGTTTCATCAGAGATTAGATTGATAGTAGAAAGTATAATTAATGATAAAGTTTCAACTTGGTTTGATCAAAATCCATCAATAGCTAAGATTGTACTTGAAAAAATTACTCAAGCAGCTATGGCGAGAGATGTTGCGAGAAAAGCAAGAGATAGCGTCAGAAGAAAAGGAACTTTTGAGCTTTCTGGCTTACCTGGAAAACTTGCTGATTGCCAAATACAAAAAAGAGAAGGGACAGAATTATTCATAGTAGAGGGAGACTCAGCGGGTGGTTCGGCAAAACAAGGAAGAGTTCGTGAGTTTCAAGCGGTTTTACCTTTAAGAGGTAAAATTTTAAATACTTTTGTAAACGGAAAAACTAATGGTGATGACCACACTACAAAAGCGTTGTCTAAAATGATGTCTTCGAATGAGATAGTTACTTTGATTAATGCTTTAGGTACCGGCTCTAAAGATTTTAATATTGAGAATTTAAGGTACGATAAAATAGTAATCATGACTGATGCTGATGTTGACGGATCTCATATTCGAACTTTGTTGCTTACATTTTTTAATAATCATCCGTTCAATCAACTTATCGAAAATGGTCATATTTATTTAGCTCAACCTCCATTATTTAAAGTTACAAAATCAAATAAAAGTATTTATATTAAAAATGAAAAAGAACTTGATGAATATATGTTAAAAAATGCGGGGAAAGTCGATAAAAAAATGAAAAAGGGATCCGCTGAATATGAGAAATTTATTCAAGACCAAAGAAATAAACTTTCTATACAGAGATTTAAAGGTTTGGGAGAAATGAATCCTGAAGAGTTATGGGAAACCACATTAAATCCAGAAAATCGAACTATGTTGAAAGTCCAATATAGCAAAGGTACAAAAGAAAAGTCAAAAGAAGATCAAAAAATGATAGAAGTTCTTATGGGTGATGAAGTAGCCCCAAGAAAAGATTTTATTACGAGTAATGCACTAGAAGTTACAAACCTAGATATTTAAAGACACAATGAATTTTTTAACTCTCTTTAGGCTGAGAGAAAACCATAGTTTAGATAAACAAACTTTAGTTATTTTAAGATGGATTGCAATTATAGGCCAATTTACAGCACTCAACCTCGTCTATTTTTATTTAAAGTTGGATTTTCCTATAGTCACAGCACATATTATTTTGTCAATTGGTTTTTTTTCAAATCTTTACCTGCAGTTCGGAATAAAAGCTACAATTTTGAAAGATTTTTATGCAAGTTCTTTTTTAGTTTTTGACTTATTGCAGTTAACAACTCTACTTTATTTAACCGGAGGTATTTCTAATCCGTTTTCAATACTTATGATTATTCCGGCAATTGTTTCTTCTACATTATTAAGCGTGGGAACAACAATAATTCTAGGGATTATAACTATGATTTTTTTATTTAGTTTAACAATTTTTCATTACCCACTCCCTGGAATACACAACAGTAATGTGACCTTTCCTGAACTTTATCTGATTGGATATTTTTTGGCAATTGTAGTTGGTTTAGTTTTTTTAAGTTATTTTGGAATAAGATTTTCTGGTGCTAGCAAGAGAAGATCTGAAGCAGTAACTAAACTTCAACAAGTAATAGCTAAAGAATATGAGCTTGAGTCTCTCGGTGGTCAAGCAGCAGCTGCAGCCCATTCATTGGGTACTCCGTTAGCAACTATAAATGTAATTGCATCAGAACTCAAAAAAGATTTAGGAAGCAACCATGAACATATAAAAGATATAGATTTATTAATTAGTCAAACAAAAAGGTGCGGAGAAATATTAAAAAAAATTTCAAAAAAACAAATTATAGATGATGAATTTTTTAGTAAAACTAAATTAGAGGATTTGTTAAGAGAGGTTTCAGCATCGTTCGAAGAGTCATCTTCGAAAGCCATTGATCTCGATTTAAAAGAAGATAAAAATAAAATTTCTATACAAAGATCTCCAGAAATAATTTATGGCCTAAGAAATTTTATAGGTAACGCTATAAAATTTTCAAAAAGAAATGTAAAAATAATATTAAACAGTAATAAAAAAGATATAATAATAACAATACAGGACGATGGACCGGGTTTTCCAGATGATGTTATAGAAATTTTGGGTGAACCTTATATTAAATCTAAGTCTAGAAATATAAATAATAATTCTGGAACTGGACTAGGAACATTTTTAGGAAAAACTCTTTTAGAAAGAAAAGGAGGGAGACTCTTTTTTTTCAATAATGATTATAAAAAAGGAGCTTCAGTAAAAATTACTTGGGAAGTTAAAGATCTAATTAATTAGGCTCTTGTTGAGTCATGCAATGAATTGCACCGAACCCCCAAATTAATGACGAGCAATCTACAGGAATTACTTTTCTATTCTTAAAATGTTTTTCAAAAATTTTAATTACTATTTTATCCTTTCTATCGTTAAAAATTGGAACTAAGACCACTCTATTTGCAATATAAAAGTTAAGATATGAAGCTGGAACTCTTGTTCGATTTATATATTTAGCTTGAGGCATAGGAATTTTGATAATCTTAAATTTTTTTGCCATATTCGTTTTTTTCAATATTTTGTAATTTTCTTTTAACGATTTGTAATTTATATCCTTTTTATTTGTTTCAAATGCTAAAAATATTTTTTTTTCATTTATAAATCTAGCGATGTCGTCTATATGACCATGAGTATCGTCTCCAACTATTCCTCTATTAAGCCATATTACTTTTCTAATTCCCAAAAATTTTTTAAATAGATATTCGTATTCCTTTTTTTTTAAACCGGGATTTCGAACTTGTATATTGCTTTGCAAACACTGCAATGTTGTTAAAAGAACGCCTTTACCATTTACGTCTATAGAGCCACCCTCTAAAATGATCTTTCTATTTTTTAAGATAGGTTTTATTGAACGTAAATGAAGTAATTTTTTTATTTTACAGCATATATTATTGTCGTGATAGAAATTTTTATATTTCGCCCATCCATTAAACTCCCAATCCATTAGAACCTTATTTTTATTCTTATCTTTCACAAAAATAGGGAAAGAGTCCCTTAGCCAGGCCCTATTTGTCTTACAAACTGCAAAATTAACATTTTTAGTATTAGCTAGATATTCTTTTAAGTATAGATTTATTTTTTTTTTTATCGTTCTTTTTTCTATCAAAATATTTACTTTTTGATATTTAGAAATTTTCGAAATAATTTCACTAAATACAGATGGTATAGATCTAAACTTATTGGGCCAATCCTTCTTATTATGAGGCCAAGCTATCCAAGTAGACTTCTGTTTTGCCCATTCAGCAGGCAAATAATACTCAAGATTTTTGTTATAACCTTTAAGCATCTTTAGGATTTTTTAAAATATCTTTGTAATAATCTATTCTTCTATCTCTAAAAAAGGGCCAATGTCGTCTTACTGTTTCAATTTTTTTCAAATCAATATCACAAATAAGAGTTTGTTCATTTAAATTTGCCTTTTTAACAATATTTCCGCTTGGATCAAAAACAACGCTATTACCCCAGAATTCTAATTTTTTAGTTCCTTGTTTTTCAATCCCAATTCTATTAATAGCAGCAACATAAACACCATTTGCTATAGCGTGAGATCTTTGGATTGATAACCATGAATTAAGTTGACTTTGTCCAAATTTTTTTTTTTCTTTTGGATGCCACCCAATCGCAGTCGGATAAAAAAGTATTTCTGCACCTTTTAAGGCTGTCAATCTTGCTGCTTCCGGAAACCATTGATCCCAACAAATTAAAGTTCCTAAGTTCCCTTTTGAAGTTTTAAATGATCTAAAACCAAGATCACCAGGAGTAAAATAAAACTTTTCATAATACTGCGGGTCATCAGGTATATGCATTTTTCTATACTTACCTTTAATTTCCCCTTTTTCATCTATAACTACACAAGTATTATGATAAATACCTGATGTTCTTTTTTCAAATAAGGATAAAAGAAGTATAATTTTTAATTCTTTCGCTATTGAAGAAAAAGTATCCGTAGTAGGCCCAGGAATTTTTTCGGCTAAGTTAAAATTTGAATGTTTTTCTGTTTGACAAAAATAATTCGTTAAGAATAATTCTGGTAAACAAATTACTTCTGCGCCCTTTTTTTTAGCTTTATAAATTTTCGATATCGCACTATTGATATTCTTCTTTTTTTCAGATGACATTTTCATCTGCACTAAAGCTAGTTTTATCTTTCCCATTCTATTTGAAAATTTTTTGGAAATTTCTTTTATCTCTATTTTTCCAATTTAGTCTATGATATGCGTCACTTGCAATTAGAGGTAAAACACTTGTTGCTTCAGCAAAAACCATTTGTTCCTTTGCTATATCTACTTTTCCCCATGAGCTAGCCTCTTTTAAAGTTGAGCTGCTACAAGCGCCGTCTCTAGTATCAGCAACTGTTATTTGAATCGCATACTTATGCATATCAACTTGTTTGCCTAAAAGTTCGGCACAAACAACCGTATCTTGAATAAAGTTTTTAGGAACACCTCCTCCAACCATTAATAAGCCAGATTGTTTAGATCTTATTTTAATTTCGGTTAATTCTCTCATTTCTCTTATAGAGTCTATAGTTATATGCTTGCCTGGATTTTGCTCTTGATGCATTACTAATCCAAAACCGGCTGAGCTATCCGTGAAGGCGGGGCAAAAAACTGGTACATTATTATCGAAAGCCGTTTCTATTAATGAACCTTTCTTTTTTGCATTCTTCTTTAAAAATTTACCTAATTCCAGAATAAATTCTCTTGAAGTATAAGCTCTAGGTTGCATAGAGTTAGCGACATTACAAATAGCTTGATCACAAGCCTGAAGTTCTTCCTCATCAATATAAGTGTCGTAAATTCTATCAATATAATTTTTTCTAAGCTCCGTATCATCTTGAAACTGAGACCCTTGGTAATGCTTAAATCCTAAAGCTTCAAAAAAATCCATGTCTATAATTGAGGCCCCAGTAGCCACCACTGCATCAACCATGTTATATTTAATTAAATCTGAATAAAGTTTCATGCACCCACCAGCAGATGTTGAACCAGCAATTGTTAAAAAAATAGAACAATTTTTGTCTAATATCATTTCATTAAAAATTTTAGCTGCGTTGGCTGTATCTCTTGATGTAAAGGACATTTTCCCCATCCCTTCAATTATTTTTCTAGAGTCAAAAGATGTAATATCGATATGCTCTACGGGTTTATTTAAAAATGATTTTTTATTATGTCCGATATTAGGACCATTTTTTTTTGTCATTAAGCAACCAAGTAATTAACTTTACTTGAGTCTTCATACAAAGACATGATTGGTTTATCGTTCAATTCGAAGATTTCATTTGAATAAAAACCATTAAATTTAGTTCTAAAGGTTAATCCATAAGCTCCTAGTTGTCCTAACTCAATATAGTCACCCTCCTTAATATTGTTCGGCAACAAAAAAGGCCCTCTCATGTAATCTAGACTATCACAAGTAGGGCCAAAAAAACTAAATGCAGTTAACTTTTTAGAATGAATTCTACCATTAGTAATCATTTTACTTGGCAAGACAAAATTTGGAACTCCTGCATCAAACAATGAACCATAAGTACCATCGTTTATATAGAGATTTTGTTTTTTCCTTAACAAGACTCTTACAATTGTCGAACCACTCTCTGCCACCAAAGCTCTACCAGGTTCACAAATAATCTCAGGTATTTTTTGAAGCTTTAAATTTTTAAGAGATTTTTTTATTTCATCAAGATAATTATTAAGTGGCTCTGGATTAAGGTCAGGATAAATAGAGGGAAAACCACCTCCAACATTTATAACATCTGGTATAATTTTAGTTTTTCGAATTATATTTCCTACTTCACCAATCCCTTTAGAATAAGAAATCTTATGCATACATTGAGATCCAACGTGAAAACTTATTCCAAGTCTTCTTGAGTGATCCCTGCATAGTCTTACCAAACCCAATGCTTCTGAAGGCAAAGCTCCAAATTTTCTTGATAAATCTATTTCCGCATGTTCATTTGATATTGCTATTCTCACATACAAATTTAAATCTTTAGCTTGATTTGTAGCTTGTAGAATTTTTCTTAGCTCCTCTTTATTATCCAATGCAAAATTTTTAACTTCGTAATCGAAATAAGCTGATTTGATACTTTCTATGCTTTTAACGGTATGCATAAAATATAAATTAGCCTCAGGTTTGATCTTTTTAATCAATTTAATTTCATTTAAAGAAGCTACATCAAAATCATTTATTCCATTTGCTATAATCTGTTTAATTACTTTTTCATTAGGATTAGTTTTAACAGCGTAAAGAACTTTACCTGGAAAATTATCCTTAAAATATTTTGTGGATTTTTTTATCGACTCTTGCCGTATACAATATACGGGGTAATCGGGTTTTAGTTCATTAACTAAT
>CEVS01188137.1_pt1 | contig 17937 bp, 16 predicted proteins | sample 361571 | NCBI WGS metagenome assembly CEVS01 (sample SAMEA2623850, study PRJEB7988) | marine metagenome | isolation source: saline water (ENVO:00002010), including | reverse complement strand
CTATAGTTGCAAAAAGAATAATTAGTTCTGGTTCCAGATTGGAAACTCTAGTTAAAATTATGACCAAAGACACTTTATCAAAACCAGATTATCTTAAAAACTTATCTCATGAGATTTATAAATTCACAAAAGATATAGCGTTTAAAAAAGTTAAAAGCATGGGAGATGTTATGTCAGCTTCATTTTCTTATGTTAGAAATAATTATGAAAACTTGAATATGTCAAATCTAATAAATAAAAGTAATTTTTAACTCGTTAAACACTAATTGCGTTACCTTATCTAAATTTGAATCACTCTTTACTATCTATTTTATTATTTTGATTTATTTTTATAATTGATATGTAGAAATAAAATTGCACTCCAAAAAGTATTGTTGCCAGTAAAAGGTGAAGTGGCTGAGAGCTAAAAGGAAAGTGCAAATAAAACATTGCAACGCCTAAAATAATCTCAATTGCAATAATTCCTAAAATCCAAAAAATAATCTTTGAATTCAAATTTATCTTCCTAGATAAATAAATAATATAAAAATTGACTGTCAAAATTAAAAGTGAAAAACTCCTATGAGTCAAGAAAATGGAAGGGAGGACAGATAGCCACAAATTTTTCTCCATTTCTCCTATTATTGTTATTTGTTCATCAATAAATTCTCTTACTTGTGTTCCAATTATAATTTGAATTATTGTTAAAACAAGTGATAGTAAAACGGTATTTCTTAACGTTATATTTTTAACATTATCTTTTTTATAGTTAGTATTTAGGGAGTATATAAAAATTAAAATTGAAATTATTAAAAGTGCCATAAGCATGTGTATGGTAATACTATACGGATTTAAATTGGAGTCTACCACAATTTTACCCAGCCATGCTTGGAATCCAACTGCTATTATTGTTACTAAGCTTAAATGAGTTATGATTGGTTTATTTTTAAAGAATTGTAGTGAATAAAAGCCCAAAATCAATACGGATATACCACAAATTGCACCAATCAATCTGTTTATAAATTCAACCCATGTATGAAGTGGATTAAATTTTGAATAATCATGTTTGGTATAACCTTCCCAATTTTGAGTATTGAAACCTGATCCACTTATAAAGTCTTTTTTAGATACTTTAAGCTCATCGTTATAAATAATCATTTGCCCTTTTTTAAAGATTTTTTGTGACATCCAGGTTAAATCTGCAATGTTCGTTGGAGGTACATAGTATCCAAAGCATTTAGGCCAATCAGGACAACCCATTCCACTTCCTGTCATTCTAACAACACCTCCAGTAGCAATAACCAAGTATACAAGTAAAATGGACGTTTTAATCCACAGATTAAACCTTTTCCTCATTAATTTTAGGTTTTAATCCCATTTTCATTGCCTCTTTTAACAAAAGTTTAAAAGCAGCGTTGTGTTCATTAGGAATTTTTCCATCCAGAATGGCATCCTTAATTTTTTCTTTTAAAATCCCAACTTCTTTGGAGGGTTTTAGATTAAAAACATTCATAATAAATTTTCCAGATATAGGAGGTTGAAAATTCCTAATTTTATCTCTTTCCTCAACTATTTTAATTTTTTGTCTTACAATTTTAAAATTGTTTAAATATTTTTCATATCTCCTTTTGTTTTTGGTTGTTATATCTGCTTCACACAACATCAGTAAATCCTCAATTTCATCTCCAGCGTCATAAATCAATCTTCTTACCGCACTCTCTGTAACAATACTTTCAGATAAAATTATTGGTCTAGAACTTAATAAAACAATCTTCTGAACATACTTTAATGAGCTATTTAATGGCATTTTTAGTTTTTTAAAAATTTTAAAAATCATTTTTGAACCTATGTACTCGTGACCATGAAAAGTCCAACCAATTTTTTCATCAAATCTTTTAGACTTAGGTTTTCCAATATCATGTAAAAGTGCAGCCCACCTTAACCAAATTTTATTTGTTACTTTAGATATATTATCTAGAACTTCAAGGGTATGGAAAAAGTTATCTTTATGAGTAACACCCTCAATTTCCTCAATTCCCTTAAGTTTATTTAAAGAAGGAATTAATATTTCAATTAAACCTACTTTATCTAATAATTTAAGTCCGTTTGACGGTTTATCTGTAATCAGAATTTTATTTATTTCGTCTACTATTCTTTCTTTTGAAATTATTTTAATCCTTTTACAATTTTTTATCATAGAGTTTAATAAGGAATCATCAATTTCAAAATTTAATTCAGAGCTAAATCTAACCCCTCTAAGTATTCTTAGCGGATCATCTGATATTGTTATTTCTGGATTTGTAGGTGTTTTAATGATTCTGTTTTCTAAATCATTTAATCCGTCAAAAGGATCGATTAGCTCACCAAAATTCTTATTATTTAAACTTACAGCCATTGAATTGATTGTAAAGTCTCTTCTTTTTAAGTCATCAAGAAGAGTTCCTGGCTCTACATCTGGATTTCTACTTGATGAATGATAAGATTCTTTGCGAGCTTTAACAATTTCAATATTAATCTTATTGAAATTAAGATGCGCAGTACCAAAGTTTTTGAACCTATTTATTTTTAAGTTTTTATTTAGTTTGTTTTTTATTTCATTGGCTAAAGTTATTTCACACCCAATTGTAACAAAATCAAAATCAGAATTTTTTCTATTTCTATCTATTAGATGATCTCTTACAGCTCCACCTACAAGATATGTTTCCTGAGATATTGAAGTAGTACTTTTGTGCACAATATCAATAACCTCTTGTTTAATTAATTTTTGAATTTTTTTATTTGTGTCTATCATTCCCTAATTAATTCAATTTGTCCATTTAATAAAACTTTAATAATTCTAGAGGGTTTTGAATTTTTTAACATACTGTCATCAAAATTAGCAACATAATCTACTTCGTTTATAATCTTTTTATCAATTTCCTTGAATTTTTTTGGAAAAGGATTACCACTTATGTTGGCAGAGGTTGAAATTAAGGGAGTATTTATTTCGTCAATTAATGCTTTACAAAAATTGTCTTTAACTAACCTGATTGCAATTGACTCATTTTTTCCATATAAAATCTGATTCAACCCCTTAACTTTTGGGTAAACTATTGTTGTGGGTAAATCATCAAATAAATATTTTAAAACATATTCAGGAATATTATCTACATATCTTTCAAGCATTTCTATACTAGATACTAGACTTATTAAAAGTTTATTATTATTCCTTTTCTTTATTTTAAATATTTTATTTATAGCTGATTCAATTATTGGACTACATCCAATACCCCAGATAGTGTCTGTTGGATATAATATAACACCTCCCTTTAGTATAACTTCTTTAGCTTTATTTATTTTATCCTTCATTTGAGATTACACTGATACCCCGTGTTCCCTAAGTACATCATTTAGAGAAGTTTTTTTATCAGTACTTTCTTTTCTTTCCCCAATTATTAATGCACAGGGGACATTAAATTCTCCAGCGTTAAATTTTTTGTTATAACTCCCCGGAATTACAACTGATCTCTCTGGAATAAAACCTCTTATTTCAACTGCCTCTTTTTTTGAAACATCAAATATTTTTGTTGATTTCGTAAGGACCACATTAGCTCCTAAAACGGCTTCTTTTTTGACATGTACACCTTCCACTACAATGCATCTTGAACCAACGAAAACATTATCCTCTATTATAACTGGAGATGCTTGTAAAGGTTCTAAAACCCCACCTATTCCTACTCCACCGCTTAAATGAACATTTTTACCTATCTGAGCGCAACTTCCAACAGTTGCCCAAGTATCCACCATAGTCCCTTTATCAACATATGCACCTATATTTACAAAGCTTGGCATCAAAATAACACCCTCTGAAATATATGATCCATATCTAGCTACAGCATGAGGAACCACCCTAATATTTCTTTCCGAATAATTATTTTTTAAATTTATTTTATCATGAAATTCTAGTGGTCCAGCTTTTGTTGTATCCATTTTTTGAATAGCAAAATAAAGAATAACAGCTTTTTTTATCCACTCATGTGTAATCCATTTGTCATCTTTTTTCTCTGCAACTCTCACTTTTCCTTTATCTAGATTTTCAATTACTTCTCTAATTTTGTTTTGCGTCTCTTTTTCCTTTAAAAGAGTTCGATTAGTCCATGCATTTTCAATAATTGAATCCATATTTTTTTTTACAAATTTACATTATCTAAATTACTTTGGAGCTAAGTTTTTCATTTCAAGCTTAGGATGAATATATTTGTGAATGGGAATTTTTATAGCTTTAGATTATGGTGAGAAAAGAACAGGTATAGCAGTCACAGATATTAATAAAATAATCGCCTCTGGTCTTACAGCCCTTTCAACAAAAGAAGTAATTCCTTATTTAATCAAATATTGTGAAAAAAACTTTGTTGAAAAATTAATTATTGGACATCCCAAAAAATATAATAACAGTGAAAGTCAATTAGAAACAAAAATTAAATATTTCATAAAAAAATTGAATTTATCTTTACCAAAAATTCCTATTGTAAGACATGACGAAAGATTTACTTCTAAAATTGCCTCTAATGCAATACTTCAATCTGGTGTGAAGAAAATAAAAAGACAAGATAAACTTTTAGTTGATAAGGTAAGTGCAACAATTTTATTACAATCTTATTTATCCATTTATAAAAATACTTAAACTTATGATTTTACCAATTCTGTCTTATGGAAATTCTATTCTTAAAAAGAAAGCCATACCCATTTCTGTAAAAACAAAAAATTTAAAAAGTCTGATAAACAATATGTGGGAAACGATGTATGCTGCCCAAGGTGTTGGTCTTGCTGCACCTCAAATAGGTGAATCAATAAGATTATTTGTTGTTGATACATATCCTTTTTCAGATAATGAAGATTTATCAATAGACGAAAGGAAATTTTTAAAAAGTTTTAAAATGGTATTTTTAAACCCAGAAATTGTAGAAGAAAGTGGAAAAGAATGTGTTTTTAATGAAGGTTGTTTGAGTATACCAGGCATAAGGGAGGATGTGAAGAGAAAAGATTCTATAATCATTAAATTTCAAGATTTAAATGGAAAATTTATAAAAGAATCATTCTCAGGTATTTCAGCTAGAGTTATACAGCATGAATACGATCATATAGAGGGTGTTTTATTTACAGACAAATTATCTTATTTAAAAAAGAAAACAATTAAAAGGAAACTTACAGAAATTTCAGCTGGCAAAATCAAAGTTGATTATAGTATGAAATTTTTATAAAATAAATTAATATAATGGACTCATTGGATGAACAATTGAAGGAGATTAAAAAATTAATTTCTATAGTATGGGAATTAAGAGAAAAATGCCCTTGGGATAGAAAACAAACTTTCAAAACTCTGAGAACTTTAACTATAGAAGAAACTTATGAATTGTGTGAAGAGATCGAAAAATTAAATTATCTAGGAATTAAAGAGGAATTAGGCGATTTGTTACTACATATTATCTTCTACGCAAAAATAGGTTCTGAAAAAAACAAATTTAATATCGGACTCGTTGCCAAAGAACTGACTAAAAAATTAATTAGACGACATCCTCATATTTATAAAGGTGTTAAAATTAAAAATACGGACCAAGTATTATCAAATTGGGAAAAAATAAAATTAAAAGAGGGTAGGAGCAGTATATTAGAAGGAGTCCCATCAAATTTGCCACCTATACTGAAAGCCCAAAGAATTCAAGATAAAGTTTCCTCTGTTGGATTTGACTGGAAAAAATCTGAGGATGTATTACAAAAATTAGATGAAGAAATACTTGAATTCAAAGAAGAGTTAAATAAAAAAGACAAAGTTAGTTTAGAAGATGAGTTCGGAGATATTTTATTTTCATTAATAAATTTGTCTAGGCATTATAAAATTAATCCTTATGATGCGTTAGAAAAATCAAATAGAAAATTTACAAAACGATTTAAATTTATAGAAAAAAAAATAAAAAAAACAAATAAAGAAATTATAGACCTTGACTTAAAAGAAATTGATTATTTGTGGAAACAGGCGAAAAATGAAACTTAAAACTTAAAACTTTATTCATTTAAATCCTGTTTTATAGATTGTTTTAACATTGATTTTAATAGTTTAAGCTTTGATTCAATAAGAATTTTTTTGGTGTTAAGCTCTTTTATTTTGTTATTTACTTCAACTAGTAATGGGTTGTTGGTGCTTGATTCACTGAAAAAATCAAGATTATTTTCGAGTTGATTGAGTTCGCTACTTATGTCTTCAATTTTATTTCTTAATGAGTTATGCTCATCATTGATTAGCTTCTCATTATTTTTTATGAAATATAATCTAGTTTCATATTTTTTATCCAACAATTTGCTTTTGGGTAATGAAATTTCATTCCATTTGTCAGATAAAAATTTTAATACAAGCTTTTCTTGATTTCCAATATCATCATTTCTTATTTCATTCCAGACTAAAGATTTATCCAAAATAAATGTCTCATATTTTTTTGGAGTTAAGGGTATTTTTTCGCTCTTTAGTTTTTCTATAAAGTCTTTTTGTTCTTTTATTATCTTTATCTCATTATCGTTAAGACTTTTGTTTTTATTTTTAAATTTATCAAAATAATCGTTTGTCTTTGATTTAAATTCTGACCATAATTTTTCTGAATACTTTTTAGAAATCCGTCCACTATTTTTCCATTCAGACTGAATTTCTTTGATTCTTTCAATATGATTTCGCCAATCCTGTTTGTTTAAAATATTTTCGACTTCGTCAATAAGTTTTTGCTTTGATTCTATTGATTTCTTTTCTAAAATTTTAAGATTTTTATAAAAATTGTTTTTTTCTTTATTAAACATTCTTGTAGCATCCCTAAAAGAATTCCACAAATCCTTATTTTTTTCTTTCGGTACATTACCAATGCTAATAAATTTATTTTTCAATTCTTCCACTTTTTTAATTGAATTTTGCCATTTATTGTGATTAGTTATTTTATTTTCTGAAATTTTTTTTATTTCATTAACTAATTCAATTTTTATTTCATAATTCTTTGTTCTAATTGAATCTATGTTTTTAATGTATTTATTTTTTTGCTCGTGGATTTCCTTAGTTGCTTTTTGAAACCGCTTCCATAAATCTTCTCTTTTATCTCTGGATACAGGACCTAATTCACTTTTCCATAACCTATGTAGATTATTTAGTTCTCTAATTGCTATGTGAATGTTTTCTAGCTCTGCTAACTTTTCAGCTTTTTCGATTATTTTAATTTTTTCTTCGTAATTATTACGATAATCTATGTCTCTAAGTTCTCTATTTAGATGTAATAGATCATAAAATCTTTCAACATGAAATTTATATGTTTGCCAAATATTATTATTTTCATTTCTGGGCACATGACCTGCACTATGGAAAGCTTCTTGTAAATTTTTAAAATTTTTATATGTATTATTATCGTGTTGACTTTTATCAATGAGTTTCTTTATCTCTTCGATAATTTCTTTTTTTCTATCAAGGTTTGCCTTTTGTTTGTTTGATAAATCTTTAAAATATTGATTTTTTTTGGTTTTATAATTTCTAAGTAACTCATTAAAATCTTTTTTGTACCCAGGAGTAAAGTGAAAATCAACTTCATTGCCTCCGTTGTTTATGAATTCAATTTTTTTCTTTTCTAAAATTAATTTAAACTTATTTTCAAAATCATTCTTTAAAATATTAACTCTGTCATTTTGCTTAATCCAATCAGATTGTTTCAAAAGCTTGTCAAGATATGTTGGGTATTCATCTAAATTAAGACTATGCAAATCATCTTTGGTATTTTCTATAGGTGTAACTTGGTTTTCTAATGATGATTTTTGATTGATATCCTTTTTAAGGTTCTTTTTATCAGGAGTTTTAATCTCAACATTACTCTTTATTTCGGATTTCTCAGTAGAATCGCTTTTCATTGTCAAATAATACCCATAGTTAAGCTCCTAAAATACAAAAAAAAAAATCAATTTATTTCATTCCAAATTGACCACGATTTTTCAGCTTGATAAATTAACATATTATATCCATTTATTGTTTTCGCCCCTTTGATTTTACCATTTGTTAAAAATTTTGTTTTTTTTGGGTTATAGGTTAAATCAAATAAAACATGATTCTTTGTTATATAGTCAAAGTTAATGTTAGGACAGTCTTTGGTGTTCGGATAAGTTCCAACTGGAGTTGTATTTACTATGAGTTCATAATTACTTATAATATTTCTATCTAATTGAGTATAAATGTAGTCGCCTTTATCGCTCTTTCTTGACACGGTATTATACTTAATTAAATTTTCCTTAAGTACATATCTAATTGCTTTAGATGCACCTCCAGTGCCAAGAACTAGTGCTTTCTTTACTTTCTTATTTATTTTTTCAAATAATGATTTTTTAAATCCAAAGCAATCTGTATTGTAACCTAACAATTTTCCGTTCTCGTTGATGGATATTGTATTTACAGCCCTAATTTCATTCGCCTCTTTAGATATTTTATCTAAATATGGAATAATTTTTTCTTTGTACGGGATTGTTACATTAACACCTTTTAGATTTTTCTGCCTTAATGTTTCAAGAACTTGAGCCAAATTTTCACAATCAAAATTTTGATATGAATGGTATATTAAACCTTCTTTTTTAAATTTTTGGCTGAAGTAATTTCTTGAAAAAGAGTAATCAATTCCTTTTCCTATAAGACCATAAATAGATTTAGTTTTTAACATTAATTTTTTCTATTAGGTAAACTATAAGAACACCCCCTAGAGCAGATGCCAAAATAGTAATATTTTTAATATTTAAATTGTTTGGATAGTAAAAAAAATTATTATTTGATTTTAAAAATAATGTACCAATATTGTCTTCGTATAATATACTAGTCCAAGGCCAAACAGATCCTATAGAACCTAATATGAATCCAACTAAACATGACATAATAATATTTTTATGTTGAATGATTAAAAGGTTTAAAATCTTTGAAAAAAGAATTAATCCAATTGCTGAACCAAATGCGAAAATAAAGAGAAGAATAATTAAATTTTTATTCTCTTCGTCTATAGTTTCCATTCCATAGCCCTTGATAATATTTGCTATTAAATAATACAAAACATTTACAGAATCAATTAAAAGGAGCTTGTAATTTCCTAATGCAAGTAGTATCATTGATCCTGAGAGGCCAGGAAGAACCATTCCAGAAACACTTACTATTCCACAGAAAAATATAAAAAAAGGATTTGTTATTTCATCACCTGGGCTAACTAAAAAAAAAGTTATTCCAATTAGGAAACCTGAAAGAGAAAAAAAGAAAGTATAAAAATTAAATTTTGAAACTTTCTTTAAAATTATAATCATTGAGAAAAATATCATGCCACAAAAAAATCCCAAAATTTGGCCGCGATAGTTTTCTAAAAAAAAACCTATTATCAATGAAGTACTAAAAAAACTTACAATAATTCCGAACAATAAAAGTATGAGAAATTTCCCATTTATATGTTTAAAGAATGATTTTACCCCCTTTTCCCTAAGAATATTAAAGCCGTAAAAGTCAAATCGAGAAAAAGAAAAAATTAGTTTTTCATAAAATCCGAAAATTACAGCTACGATGCCACCTGATACACCTGGTATTTTGTTAACAGCACCCATTACAAGACCATAAAAAATAGTTAGTAAGGAACTAGAAATTTTTTTTTTAAACGTATTCAATTGGTTTTTTTAATCTATTGAAAATTAAAATTAGGACAACTCCAGCTAAAACAAACAAAACACATTCTACTATTTGATGTGTTTTACATATTATAAAACTTTTATTTGACGTAAAATGTTTAATTAAAATATCAAAATTTAAACAATTCTTTAATGGCCACAATGTAGGTAAAGATCCACCTATTAAGCCAGTTAAAATAAGAAGTGTTTTTCTTCTTTTATTATTTAAAAACCATATTACAATTTTAGAAAAAATTTTCAATCCAAAAATAACTCCTAAAGCAATAGAACAAATTTTAGAATAGATATTAATAAAATCTTGAGCATTGAAATTAACCAAAACCTTTAATGAATTTTGAATTACGAAAAGTATTTCATTGTATACCCCCAAAATTAAAAATATCATAGCACCAGAAATACCAGGTAATATCATTGCTGATACTGCAAGAACAGAACTAAAAAAGAGATAAATTAGGTTTGATTCAAAATCAAAACTAGTTAATTGTGATAAACCTGTTGATATAACTAATGATAAGATAAGGTAAAAATAGTCATCAATATTTTTATTTTTTATTAACCCAATAAACTGAAAAAACGTAGCAAATATTACACCAAATATGAAGGCAGATATTGAGATTGGATGATACTTAAAAAGATAAATTAAAATCCAAGATAGAAAAAAAATACCTGTAATAATTCCTAAAAAAAGTGGCATAAGAAAAGGACCATTAATGTCTTCCCATAGAATCCTAAAATGACCTTTTATTAATTTTTTAAATGAGAATCTGTCAATACTTTTTATGAGTTCATGATATATTCCAGTAATAAATGCAATTGTTCCTCCAGATATACCGGGAATAATATCAACTGAACCCATTAAAACACCAATTAGGTATATTGAAATTTTGTTTTTCTTTGATTTTGAATTATTCAATTAAATCAAATTAGAACTTCTAAATGAGGGTAAAATTCTAATAATTTTGGTGAAAGTAAATTAATATTTCTCCTTACATTTTCAAGGTAAAATTCCATTTCATTTTTTTTCCCAAGATTTAGATAACATAAGGCAATTTTAAAGTCTAAATCTGGAACATTAGGATGTAGTTTTTTTGCTTTTTTACCTATTAAGTAAGCTTTTTCCCATTTGTTTTGACTTATCAATGTATCAATCCATTCAGACCAACTCCTTAACTCATCTATGCCAAGCCCTATAATATTTTTGAAGGCTTTTTCCACGCTTACGAATCTATTTAAGCATTTATTTATTTTTGCATACATTTTCCAGTATTCAGGATAGTATTCGTTTATTTTTAGTGCTTTATTGCAGTGCATTAAAGCCGTTTTAAATTTATGTTTATTTAAATAATATTCAATTAAAGCCAGCCAACTTTCTTCATAATTTGGATCCTCTTTGATGGAAAATTTATAGTATTTCAACTCTAATTTATGTTTCTTTAGCTTTTTGAAGCATTCCGCTATTCTTAGGTAAATAAATGCTGAGGGAGATTCTAATGTTAATGAATATTGGTAGTTTTCAATTGCATCTAAGAAATTTTTATTTTTTTGTAAAAGTTTTGCCTTTTCAACATATGCAGCTGAAAATTTATCATCAGATAAAATTGCATAATCAAATGCAATCAAAGCTTTTATCTTATTTTTTACATGTAAATATAGTTTTCCCACTTCAAGCCAAACTAGTTCATTATATGGATCTTTTTCTAAAACATCATTTAAAATTTTGATACCTTCTTTATGACAACTAAGATTATCTATACAATAAATCAAATTATACAAAACTTGATGATCGTTTGGTTCATTTTTCATGCAAAGCTTAAAATAAATCATAGCTTTTTTAAAATTACCAATTGTTAAATATTCCATGGCTATCAGATGCCAAACCTCAAATTTATATTCCGAGTGCTTGAGACATTCACTAAGTATTTCGATTGATTTTTCGTGTTTTTTAAGTTTTGAAAGAATGGTTGCTTTTTGAATATATGCATCTTGATTGTTGGGTTCGATTTTATGGATAAATAATAAAATTTCATTTGCTGATTCAAGTTTGTCTTCTAAAATTAATATCTCCGATTTCAATAGAAGAATGTTGATATTATTTGGGTGCTGTCTATTTCCTATTTTGATAGCTTTTTTTGCAAGATTTATTTTTCCAAAATCAATAAAATGTAGAGCTATGAACTCAATTTCTTGTGCATCGAAAAAATATGTGAAGTTCGTTTTAAGCATCTCTTCGAACTTTCTAAGTGAAGAACTATAATCCTGAGAATAATCATCAAGCATTTGCTGTATTTTCTAGATACCTAAAATTAAAAACAAAGACCAAATCAATTGGATTTACATTTTATTCTTTTTAACAAATTAATTAACAAACTGTATTATACCATTTCATCCAAGATTTTTAAAATAATTTTGCAACCTTTAGTTAGATCCCTTTTACTTATATTTAATGCAGGAGTTATCCTTACTGCTGATTTATTCCAAAGTAGGTAGAATAATATCAAACCCATACTCATCGATTTTTTTACGAGTTTTTCTACATCAGACTCCCTTTCTAAAATTATTGCTAGCATTAAACCAGTACCATTTATACTTTTTATTTTTTTATGTATTAATAATGATCTTATTAACTTTTCCTTCTCTTTTATTTTTTCCAATACTTTTTCGTTTTCCAATGTTTCTAAAACAGACAATCCCGCTGAGGCAATCACTGGATTTCCCCCAAAAGTAGAGATATGTCCAAGTGAAGGTTTGTATTCAAATTTTTTCATCATTTCTCTGGAACTGCAAAATGCACCAATTGGAAGGCCACCTCCTAAACCTTTTCCAATAACCAATATGTCTGGTTCAACGTCATATTTTTGAAAAGCGAACATATTACCTGTTCTTCCAATTCCTGGTTGAATTTCATCTAAAACCAAAAGCGCTCCGACTTCCTCACACCTTCTTTTAACACTTTTTAAATAATCTGGTTTAGGAATGATGAAACCTGCACCCCCTTGTATCGTTTCCAAAATTACAGCAGCTGTATTAATATCAATTTTAATCAGGTCCTCATTACTGTTAAAATCAATGAAATTAACTTTTGGTAATAAAGGCCCGTATCCTTTTTTTTGATTTCTAACACCTAATAAACTTAAAGCCCCTTGTGTACTACCATGATAGGAGTTTTTTGCAGCTATAAAATTTGATTTTTTTGTATATCTTTTGGCAAGTTTCATAGCTCCTTCAATCGCCTCAGTTCCTGAATTGGTCAAAAAAGTAACTTCAAGCTTTTTGGGTAATAAACTTGCCAATTTTTTACACAAGTTAACGCTAGGCTCTTGAACATACTCTCCATAAACCATTACATGTAAAAATTTATTCAATTGTTTTTTTATTGCTCTTATTATTTCTGGATGTCTGTGCCCTAAAGAGCATGCAGAAATTCCGGCTACAAAGTCTAGATATTTTTTTCCATTTGAATCAAATATATAAGAGCCTTTTGCTTTGCTGACTTCCAAACCTAATGGTTTAGGAGAAGTTTTAGCTTGATATGTAAGGAAATCTTTTAGTGACATTTTTATTGGAATAGGTCATCTAAGGACTCTGGTCTCTCACTTTTTCTCCAGATAAATCCTTCTAATACTCTTAAATTTGGGTCTAATTTATCTTCTGGATGTACTTTTCCTTCTGGTGAAGTAAGAAATGTTATGTTTTTAATTTCATTAGACTCAAGCTTTATTTTTAATTCACTACAAACAGTTTTATCTATACCAATCAAATCTCCATCATCATTATATAAATAGTATATTACTTTAATATTTTTTAAAACCTGTAAATTATTTAATGTCCCATTAACAAAATCTCCATTTAAGTTCATTCCCTCAATTTGATTAAAATTATTTTTATTAATACTGTCTTGTTCAATTACAAAAGAATTTCCAAAAATTAAAAGTGAATCGAGCTTCCTAGTTTCAATATCAGTTAAAAGGTTAATTTCATTTCCGCTCATTTGACTATCTTTAAACCAAACAACTGGATTAAGTTTGAGTTTTGACTTTAGTGGTAAAATTTGTATTTGTTTTTTTGAAAGCGGTTTTTTATGTAATTCGATTTTACCTGTTGATTCATCAAAGTATATTGAATCAGATATCCCTCTAATATCAGACTTCAAAATTTTGACCCCATAATATCCTCTAAGAATTCTTTTATCAGAAGGTCCTGTTCCAATTAATGTGTCAGCATGTATGTATAGAGAATCATTTTCTAAAATGTTAATTGCAAGTGCCCTTTTAGTTATAATAGCAGAATCTTTATCTTTAAAAATTTCACCATATTCTCCTTTAATTATTGAATTATTAATTGTATCTGTAATTATTACTCTTTGAGTTGCAGACGCATAATTTATGGATTCATTATAGAATATACTATCACCTTCAATTATCTTGTTATTATAAAATATTTTTGGATTTTTTTGAAAATTACCGTTTGAATTTTTCAAATCAAAGTTTCCTTTCTCACATTGAATCTCATAGTCATTACCAGTGATTAGAGTTGGACCAAAAAAAAGTGCATTTTTGGATATTAGATTATAATCTAGATTTTCAGAATTTATTTCATATTTAGGATTATTTATTTTTACTCCTGTTTTAAAACTATATTTTTTTTTATTAATAAAATATGTTCCTTTTTTGCTTTTCAATATATTTTCTTTGTCATCGATTATACCTTTTGAATCGTAATATGCGATGTTTAAGACCCTGTCAAGATAAAGGGTATCTGTTTTAAGTGTCATATCGGGTTGTATTAAAACTACTTCCCCCCAAGCTTTTGCCTTACCTTTGTTGCCATCATAATTTAGGTAGTCACTTTTAAGTTCAAGGCTATCTCCTTGTTTTAGCCAAACACTGCCGTTTGCAATAAATTTGTTTTCTTTCGAATAAAAAAATGTTTTGTCTGAGATTATTGTCGCACCATCATGGTAAAGCTTAACTCTAAAGTTGTTTCCTTTTGACAAAATGTTTGCTTTTGGAAAATTTTCCTCATCCCTTGAAAATTTTCCAGCCTCAATAATTTCTATTAATTTTTTTTCTTGACTGAGAGTGTTAAGTGGGTAAAAAATCGATAATAATATAATTTTACAGAAAATCCTCCTCAATATTATATTCATTTTATCTATAAATTGTTTGGTCCCTTCTTGGGCCTAGTGATATGATTTTTATTGGGATTTCTAGCTTTTCTTCAATAAATGAAATATATTTTTTCAGGTTTAAGGGAAGTTCAGATTCATTCTTAATGTTTGTTATGTCCTCATTCCATCCATCAAATTCAGAATATATAGGGGATAGGTTTCGAGAATTTAAAGAAAATGGCATTCTAGATATTTCTTTTCCAAATTGTTTGTAAGAAGTACAAATTTTTATTTTGCCTATCCTCGACAATACATCGCTTTTCATTATTGCGAGTTCTGTCACCCCATTAATGTCAACTGCATATTTCAGTGAAACTAAGTCTAGCCAACCACATCTTCTAGGACGACCTGTTGTTGCACCAAATTCTTTACCAACCTTGCTTATTTTTTCTCCGATATCATCAAAAATCTCACTTGGGAATGGACCGCTTCCAACCCTTGTTGTGTAAGCCTTGAAAATACCGATAACTTTATTTATTTTCTTTGGAGGAATTCCTAATCCACTACATACTCCTGCGGCAGTAGTGTTAGAAGACGTTACGTAAGGATATGTCCCGAAGTCAATATCAAGCATTGATCCCTGAGCACCTTCAGCAAGAATTTTTTTACCTTCTTTTAAAGAGTCAAATAGAAAATTTTCACTATCAATAATTGAAAAATTTCTTATGAATTTTAAGCTATTAAAAAATTTTTTCTCTAGCTTTTCTATATCAAAAGAAATATCAACATTTAAATTATTAATTATATTTAAATGCTTGTCTCGTAGTTTAGAATACTGACTTTCCCATCCCTCTTGGAATAAATCTCCAACCCTAATTCCATTTCTACCTGTTTTATCCATATAGGTGGGTCCTATCCCTTTCAAAGTGGAGCCGATTTTTTTTATTCCCTTTGATTTTTCTGAAGCTTGATCTAAAAGGCAATGTGTTGGAATAATTAAATGAGCTTTTTTTGAGATTAACAAATTATTTTTAAAGTCTATATCACTTCCATTCAATTTTAATATTTCTTCTTCAAAAATTATTGGATCAATAACCACTCCATTTCCGATAATATTAATCAAATTTCTATGAAAAATACCTGAAGGAATCGTATGGAGTACATTAGATTTACTTCCAATTTTGATAGTATGTCCAGCATTAGGCCCTCCTTGAAAACGAGAAATTATTGAGTATTCTTCTGATATAGCATCAACTATTTTACCTTTTCCTTCGTCACCCCACTGGAGACCTAAGAGTAAATCAACAAACATTTTATCTATAAATTATGATTGTTTTTTTGTGCCATAAAAATATAGAGAATGATGATGAATATTGACATCAAAAACTTTTTCTATGGTTTCTTTTATCGATTGAATTCTTGGATCACAAAATTCTTTCACTTCTCCAGAATCAGTAAATATTATGTGGTCATGCTGTCTATCAAAAAATGATTTTTCGTACTGAGCTTGATTTCCAAATTGATGTTTTCTTACTAATCCTGACTCTATCAATAAATCAATTGTATTATACAAAGTTGCTCTGCTCACGCGATAATTTTTATTTTTCATTTTGATATACAATGATTCAATATCTAAGTGCTCATTTGTTTCATAAATTTCATAGAGAATAGCAAATCTCTCTGGAGTTTTCCTTTGTTTTTGTTTATCTAAATACTTAACAAAAACCTCCTTTACTATTTCTTGTTGTGATTTTGTTTCAATCATTATTAAATATATATACTGTAAAAATAATATTTCTTTTTTTATTTGCGTGCAATTTTTTCAATTCCAGATATAGTTAAAAGTTTTTGAATTAATTTTTTTATATGATCTTGGTTGTTTACACGAATTAAAATGTTACCTCTAAAGAGATCTTCTTCAGTGGAAAAATTCATTTTTTTAATATCAATATTCATGTAGTTTGATATTATTCTTGTGACCTGATTGACGAGTCCTTTTTGGTCAATACCTGACATATGAAGTTCAACAGTAAATTCTTGTTTATTTGAATCAACCCAAAAAGCAGGTATAATTCTATATGCAAAGTTTGATTGTAAAGAAATCGAAAAATCACAATCATGTTTATGAACTAATATTCCATCATTTAAAGTTGATAATCCAAAAATTCTGTCTCCAGAAATAGGGTTACAGCAATCGGATAATTTGTATTTAATCTCCTTTTTTTCTTTACCAAAAACAATTTTGTCATTATTTGAGATAAATTCTTTTTCAATTCTATTTTTCTTAGGTTTAGATCTAAGCCTTTCATTAAAAAATTTTAAAAATCTATTATTGTAATATTTTGCAAAATCTTTAATTTTTTTGTTATCAACGGTTTTAATCCCAACCCTGTAGTAAAGATCTAAATTTGAATTTACATTGAAGTAGTCGAGCATTTCATTTACTGTTTTTTCAACCATAATGATTTTTAAATGTTTTAGTTTTCTTCTCAATAACTCTTTTCCATCAGTCGCAATTCTTTTTTTCTCCTCATTTATAGATGTACGAATTATGTTTCTTGCTCTAGATGTTGCAACAAAGTCCAGCCAGTTAGCTGTCGGTTTAGATTTTTCTGATGTAATTATTTCTACAGAGTCTCCACTTCTTAATTTTCTTGATAGTGGGACCAATTTACCGTTTATCCGAGCACCTCTAGTTTTAGTTCCAATCTCTGTGTGGATGTTAAACGCAAAATCTAATGCCGTAGAATTTTGTGGTAGCGATTTCAGTTCTCCTGCTGGAGTAAAGACAAAAATCTCATCAGAATACAGATTTAATTTAAAATTTTCAACAAAATCTATAGCATTTGAATCTTTAGATTCAAGTAATTCTTTAAGACGATTTAACCAGCTTTCTAAACCATTCTCATGATCTCGGCCAACTTTATATTTATAGTGAGCAGCATATCCCTTTTCTGCAATTTCATGCATTCTTTCTGACCTAATTTGAACCTCTATCCATTTTTTATTAGGGCCCATTACTGTAATATGAAGAGATTCATAGCCGTTAGACTTAGGAGACGAAATCCAATCCCTTAGTCTAGTAGGATTAGGAGTAAAATGATCTGTTACTATTGAATAAATTTTCCAAGCTAAAAACTTTTCATTTT
>CEVS01096643.1_pt1 | contig 18095 bp, 13 predicted proteins | sample 361571 | NCBI WGS metagenome assembly CEVS01 (sample SAMEA2623850, study PRJEB7988) | marine metagenome | isolation source: saline water (ENVO:00002010), including | reverse complement strand
TACAGCGTTTATTGCCAAATATAAAAATTAGAGTTGGGCATGGAAGAATGGACGGAAAAAAATTCGAAAAAAACCTCCTTGATTTTATGGAAGGAAAATATGATCTCCTCTTAGCGACCACAATTGTAGAAAATGGACTTGACATCCCAAATGCAAATACAATTTTTATTTATAATGCACAAAATTTTGGCCTTAGTGATTTACACCAGATGAGAGGTCGAGTTGGAAGAAGTAATAAAAAGGCATTTTGTTATTTTATTACTCCACCTTTAACTTCTATATCAGATGATTCAAGAAAAAGAATAAAAGCTATAGAAGAATATTCTGAATTAGGTTCAGGTATTAAAATTGCAATGAAAGATCTGGAAATTAGAGGTGCAGGTAATTTACTGGGCGCTGAACAAAGTGGCTTTATAAATAATATTGGATTTGAAACATATCAGAAAATTCTAAAAGAAGCTATAGGTGAACTGTCAAAAAAAGAATTTGAAAATTTAAAAATTGAGTCTAATTCATTGCTTGATAATTTAGATGACACAAACATTGAAACAGACTTCTCAGCAATGATTCCAGATGATTATGTAAATGTAATTTCTGAAAGAATGAATCTCTATAAAAGAATTAGTATTTTAAAAACTGAATTCGAATTAAAGGAATTTAAAAGAGAGATCAAAGACAGATTTGGTAAAATTCCTAATGAGGTAAAAAATCTTTTTGAACTCATACAAATCAAATGGATAGCCAAAAATTTTTGTATTGAAAAATTGATTATCAAAAAAGGAGTTATGATAGCAGTTTTTATTGATGATAAATCAAACTCTTTTTTCAACAAAAATATTTTTCCTTCAATTTTGAAATGGGCTATTTCTAATCCAGATAAAGTAAATGTTAAAGAGAAAAAAACTCCTGCTGGTTTAAAACTTCAGATTATTTTCAATAATATATCCTCAATTTCGAAAGCTCTAGATACTTTAAATCTTATAAACTTTTCAAATTCTTAATTATTTTAAATGCGTCATTCACATTTTGGTCATCTACAACAATTGTAAATTCGTTCGATGTTGATATTACTTCAATGATATTTATACCTTCCCATGACATTTTTTGAAAAATAAAATAATATATCCCAGGTATTGAAATATTCTCAACTGGCAACTTAATTGAAATTGAGGATAAATTATCTGTTTTTTTAATTAAAATCTCTTTTTTAAAATAAGTCTCCATCTTTTCTTTCATTTCATTACTAATAATGATATTTGACTCAGTAACTCCTCTAGATGAAGTGTAGAAAAATAATTGACGATTATCAATTTCCGACAAAAATTTTGCTTGACAAGACAATAAAGAATCTGAAACTTTAAAACTATAATCTATCAAATTGGACCTTACCGTAATATCACCGATATTTTTTAATATTTTTAGAATTTTGTGAGTGGACACAAATTCTAAACTGTTTGAAATTCTCTTTAAAGCCATTACAATTGCTCCACTTCTGATTTGTTTTTTAAGTACTAACTCAATTTCAGGTTTTATCTTTCTTGATAAAGAGGTTAGATTTATAATTCCTTCAGACAGAGCAGTTGACAAAAATGGTTTATTTTTAATGTAGTTTTCAACTACAGAAGAAATAGTTTTCATATTTTTATTTCACACTATGTTATGTATATAACATGTTTTTAAAATAATTATTGTTTCATATTTGAATAAATTTGGGTTTATAAATCTTATTTTTGTGTAAAAATCCATCTTTAAATGAAGCGCTACACAATAACAGCAGCTTTACCTTATACTAATGGACCTATTCATATTGGTCATTTGTCAGGAGTTTATATACCTGCCGATATTTACGCAAGATACCTAAGGCTCTGTGGTAAAGATGTTGTATTTATTTGTGGAAGTGATGAACATGGGGTTGCTATTTCGATTAAAGCATCTAAGGAGGCAACAACTCCTAAATCAATTATAGACAAATACGATAAAATTATTAGAGAATCTTTCGAAAAATTTGGAATTTCCTTTGATAATTACTCTAGAACATCAAGACAAATTCATTATGATACTGCTTCAGAGTTTTTCAAAAAATTAAATTCAAACAAAAAATTTATAGAAATGACTTCTGATCAACTTTTTGATAAAATTTCAAATAAATTTCTTGCAGATAGATTTGTTACAGGGACTTGTCCCATATGTTCATTTAAAGAAGCATACGGTGACCAATGTGAAAAATGCGGTAGCTCACTAAATGCAATTGATCTAATTAATCCTAAATCTACTCTATCTGGAAAGAAACCCATTTTAAAAAAAACTAAACATTGGTATTTACCTCTGGATAAATATGAAAATTTTATTAAAGATTGGATATTAGATAAACATAAGAATGACTGGAAAGCAAATGTTTACGGACAAGTAAAGTCTTGGGTTGATGATGGCCTAAAACCAAGAGCCGTAACTAGAGATTTAGATTGGGGCATCCCAGTTCCAACTAATGAAGCCGAAGGAAAGGTTTTATACGTGTGGTTTGATGCTCCAATTGGATACATTTCTTCAACAAAAGAGTGGGCTTTTGAAAACAATAAAAATTGGGAAGATTACTGGAAAAATGAAGAAACCGAACTTGTACACTTTATTGGAAAAGATAATATTGTTTTTCATTGCATTATTTTCCCCTCAATGCTTAAAGCTCATGGAGAATATATACTACCTAAAAATGTTCCTGCAAACGAATTTTTAAACCTTGAAGGAGAAAAGATATCAACCTCTAAAAATTGGGCGGTTTGGATTCATGAATATTTAGAGGATTTTCCAAATAAAGAGGATGTAATGAGGTACGTCTTAATTTCCAATATGCCTGAAACTAAGGACAGTGATTTTACTTGGAAAGATTTTCAAGCTAAAAACAATAATGAACTAGTGGCCATTTACGGTAATTATGTAAACAGAGTGATAGTCCTTATAAACAAATATTATATGGGTAAAATCCCAACGCCAGAAGTTTATACAAAGGAAGATGAAGAAATAATTAATTCTGTCAAACTTACAAGAAATAAGATTAGTTTAACTTTAAAAAAATTTAGATTTAGAGAATCAAGTTCTGAGATGATCAATATCGCGAGAATTGGTAACAAATATCTTGCTGATAATGAGCCTTGGAAACAAATTAAAAATAACCCTGACAGAACAAAAACAATACTGTTTATATCAATTCAACTAGTTGCTGCTCTCGCTTATTTAAGTGAACCTTTTCTTCCCTTTACTTCATTAAAACTTAAAGGTATTCTAGGAATTGAAAAACAAATTAAATGGGAAGAAATACTTAATTTCAATATCATTAAATCTGGACACAAAATAAATAAAGAATCTTTCCTTTTTGAAAAGATTGAAGACGGAGAAATTTATAAACAATACCAAAAATTAGAAAAAAATAAAAAATAGAATTTTCTTTATTTAGTGCAATTTTTAATCAAAAAAAATGATTTTTGTTGCATATCACCCTTGTTATCAATTAAAACTACCAAAAGATCACCGCTTTCCAATGGACAAATATCCTTTGCTTAAAGAACAACTTATTTATGAAGGTATATTTTCAAACGAAAACTTTTTCACACCAAAAAAATTAGACAAAAAAATTATTGAAAAAGTTCACGACAAAAATTACGTTAAAAAATTACTTAAACTTTCTTTAAATAAAAGTGAAATTAGGAGAATTGGTTTCCCTTTCAATGAAGAACTAATCAATAGAGAGATGACTATAGCGGGTGGGACTCTTGAATGTTGTATAAAGGCATTAGATAATGGTATATCATTGAATATAGCTGGGGGGACTCATCATGCTTTTAGCAACAGAGGAGAAGCATTTTGCTTATTGAACGACCAAGCAATTGCAGCTCAACATTTGATAAATAATTTTAACATAAATAAAATATTAATTATTGATTTAGATGTTCATCAAGGAAATGGTACTGCAGAAATTTTTAGAAATAACAATAAAGTATTTACTTTTTCTATGCACGGAAAAAAAAATTATCCTTTTCAAAAAATGAAAAGTGATTTAGATATTGAACTTTTAGATGAAACTGATGATAAAGAATACCTAAATATTCTTAATGAAGAATTGAATATACTATTTGACAAAATAAAACCTGAATTTGTTTTTTATTTATCAGGAGTTGACATTTTAGATACAGATAAACTTGGTAGATTAAGTATGACACTAGAAGGATGTAAGTTAAGGGATGAAATTGTACTTAAAAAATGTTTCGAAGATGAAATACCTCTTCAATGCAGTATGGGGGGTGGTTATTCAGAAGATTTAAAAATTATTTTAGAAGCTCACACAAATACATTTAGAATTGCATCTAAAATATTTTAGATTACCTTATTTGTAATCATAAATAAAAAAGTTGAAAACTTGTTGAAATATATTTTTATAGCAATTCCAAATACCTTTATATATGATGTAAATTAGTTTATAATGAGTATAGATAAAAATATTCGCTTTTTACTTGAAAAGCTTTTAAATAGTTACAGGGAAACTAAATTATCATATTTAAATTCTGCAGATAGTCATTATCACCCATCTTTTAATCGTTTTTTTAACCATCAGGCAATTATAAGAAATAATATGTTTTTTACTGTATCTAATATATTATCCGAAATTGGAATTGAAGTAGGAGATGTAATTCTTAAAAGACCTGATATAAAACAGTTTATGTCAACAAAAATTGAAAGAGAAAAGAAAGATTTATTTTTCAAAAATTTGAAAAAAGATATAGAACTAAAAGAAATTCTTCTTAAGCTTATTAAAATTGATAGCGAAAAAAATAGAACTGATACATACAAAAAACATTTAAAAAAAATCTCTGAAAGTATTAAAGCAAATAAATCTTATAGTCTTGGGGTAAAAGAGAAAATGTTTTTGAATAATTGATGATTTATTCTAACCTCTACCTGAAATCTTCCAGCCTTTCAAATAAAATATTATAACTTAAAAACAAGTTTTTAAGATTTTCATTTAAATTCTTATTGTCATTTTGATGATTATTGAATTTACATTTCAAAATATTTGTTTTCAAAACTTTTAATCTCCCTTTAATTTCAGGTCTAGAAATAAAGTTATTATTTTTTAGGTTTAATAAATTGTTACATTTGATTAATGTTTCATCTAAAAAAGATTCTATGCCGTTTGGATTTAGTTTCGTTAAATCTTCAATCGAAGTTTTTAGATCTCTTAACTCAGAAATTGAATTAATTATTGAGTCTCCAAAAGAGTTTTTTTCCGGAATATATATTTGAAAATTTTTATTTAAAAAAATTTTATCATTTTTAGAAATATTTTTTTTATTGTTTGAAACCTCAGAGTTTTGACAAGAAAAAGTAAAAATCAAAAAAATAGAATATAAATATTTCAAGCTCGTTATATTAAATTTTTTAGTGTATTTAATTGAAGTAAAAGTATAGAAAAAAATAAGATGTTTAGAACATATAGATGATGTGTGAAAGTTCCATTAACTTTTATATTTAAGGCGTGGTATATACAATTTAACGGAAAGGCTACAATAATCCATCCTAAATAATTCTTTAAAGGTGCCTTCCCTCCATCAAATTCCCAAAAATCTAATATGGGAGCGATGGGCTCAATAACAGCATCTAGCATTACCATAAGAAAAACTCCCATTATTATTTTATTGATTACTGAATCAAATAAAGTTGCAGATAAAGCTGAGCATGAAACAGTTAATATTGCCCAATTAGCTCCAATTAATAATGGCACATCAAAAACCTTGTAGCCCAATGCTCCTCCATATTTATAATCTCCAAAAATAATTCCAAGATTTACTCCCAAGATTTCACAAATCATACCAGTGAAAAAGCAGGAAAATATAAATACTATTGTTTTAAAACGACTTTTATTAATATAAACTAGAAGAAAAAATGAAACAGATAAATTGAGAGGGGTTAGAGATATAAACCTTTCAGAATTTCCATATAAAATTCCGATGATACCAGACAGATGAAAAACCCAAATAATAAGAATGCAAATTAAATTACTTGATATTTTGTGTTTTTTTAGATTCAATTTTTATTAATTAGCTCAGTCGTTATTTTAGCGGATAGTAAACAAAGTGGAATACCTCCACCAGGGTGAACACTTCCTCCACAAAAATAGAGATTTTTAATTTTTCTTGAGAAATTTGGATGTCTCAAAAAAGCTGAAAAAAGACCATTGCTTGATGTACCATATAATGATCCTTTGTGAGATTTTGTCCTCTCTTCTATAGTCTTTGGTGTAAATATTTTTTCTTCTTCAATGAAAGGGGCTACTGACTCACCTAACATACTCTCAAGTCTTTCGAGAACTATTTTTCTTAACTTCTTAACTTCTAAATCCCAATTTTGCCCGTTATCTTCACAAGTATTAATCATAACAAACCAATTTTCACAGTTTTCAGGAGAGTCTGTCGGAATTTCTTTAGAAGTGATGTTAACATATATTGTCGGGTCACCATAAACACTTTTTTGGTTAAAAATTGAATCAAATTCTTTACGATAATCTTTTGAGAAAAAAACGTTATGTAAATCCAAATTATCAAATTTTTTGGATATCCCCCAATAGAATATAATAGCTGAGCTCGACCTTTCCTGATATTTTATGTTTCTTGGAAGTTTTCTTTTTGGAAGCAATTTTTCATAGGTGGGGTAGACATCCATATTTGATATTACCCTATCAAAAAATAAGTTTCTACCATCCACAACCAATCCTGTAGCTCTATTTTCTTTTAAAATTATTTCACTTACAAACTTATTAAAGTTAAAAATGACGCCTTGTCTCTTAGCTAGTTCATATAAACTTTTTGTTATACTGTGCATTCCCCCTTCGGGAATGTATGTTCCATAATGAGATTCCAAGTGTTGAATAACAGTCATTATCCCTGGTGTAGAGTAAGGAGATGAACCATTATAAGTAGCGTATCTATTATAAAATTGAATTAAATGTGGTTCTTTGAGAGACTTTTCATTTACCTCAGATAAAGTTTTTCCAATTTCAAAAATTGATAACTTTGATAAGGCCTTTATTGTTTTTACTGTCAAAAAAGTATCTAGTTTATGGAGCGATTTTTTTAAAAATAAATCTGAGGTTAAATCGTATTTTTTTTTTGCTTTATTTAAGTATTTTTTTAGGATTTTATTGCTTACGCCAAATTCTGAGTTTACTTCATCAAAAAATTTATCTTTATCTGCGTAAGCAATAAGTTTTTTACCATCTTGCCAAAAATATTTACAAATAATTTCTTTTTTTTTGTAGTTAAAAAAATCTCTAGGATTTTCGTTAAACAAATGAAATAATTCATCAATGTACTCAGGCATTGTAAACAGTGGTGGGCCTGCATCGAAGCGATAATTACCAAGTTTAAAAGATGTTAACTTTCCCCCTGGGTACTCATTTGCTTCAAATACATGAACTTCATATCCCATATTTGATAAGCGAATCGATGCTGACAGACCTGAAACGCCAGAGCCTATTATACCTACCTTTTTTTTCATCATTTTAAACAATAATCTTTATCAACATAAAAACGGCAAAACAGCTCTTCTAAATACCAACTTTCACTTTTTGTTTTTCTAATGATGTTTTTGTGAACATCGCTTTTATATGCAAATTCTTTAACATCCTCGATTGTATGCCATAAACTTATAGTAGCTTGCTCTAGAAAGGGAATTTCACCAATACCCTTGTAAAAAAATACACCTTTAGCGTTAGATATTTCACGGCTTGCTTTTGGAATACTTCTCCAAAATCTAAATAGTTTAATTGGAGAAATCCTAGCTCTAGTTAAAATGGCTATTTTAAGATTTTTTGTTTTTGGAACATCAAGATTATTCGAGAAAGGATTTATACCAGCCCATTTTCCTGTAGATTGAAAGGGAGTTAAACATAATAGGCGTATTTCATCTGCTTTTTTTAAATATTTTAAGAGAAATTCATTTTTTCTTATAAAATAATTTGCATCATTATTATTTTCCCAAACCGATAAAAAACAATAGGTTTTAAAATCTGGATATAAACCAAACCCGCTACTCCCACCTGTTCCAAGTAATCTATAAAACTTAAGTCCTTTTACATTTTTTAAGTATTGTTTGTAAGTTCCCATTTGGGAAAAAGCCCAGAATTTATTTTTTTGAAATTTAAAAATATAGAAGTTAACTACGTTGCCCATTACAAGCCAAACATAATTTAAAAAGAGAAAAAGGTATGAAGTTACCGATAAGTTAAAATTATGATTGAGAGTGTAAAAACTATAAATTTAAACGCCTCTGCTATTAGGATTTTAGAAATTGACTCTTGAAGAAAACAAAGGCGTTTGAAATCAAATTGAATTAAACTGTTTAAATATATTAAAAAAAAAATAAACAAATTTGGTTTTCCTATTATGATTATTCTAAAAACTTATTTTTTTTCTAGACAATACTCCTTCTTCTAATTGCATACATATTCAATAGATTTGATTATTTTTGAAAAAACTTTTTTTATGACTCCAGGATTTGTTGCTTATTTTGTCTTGTTTACAACTATTGTGGTTTGTTTTTTCATCATTAGAGACATGATAAAAAAATAACTTGTGAAAAAAGTCCACCTATTTATTGATAGATTCATATACATTTTAATTTTCTTAAATGTTACTGCAATGATTTTTGAATCTCATCAAAGTATTCGGGAATCATACGGGGATTTTTTTTATTTCTTTGAACTCATATCAATTGCTATTTTTTCTTTTGAGTATTTATATAGAATATCATACTCTTATGTCAATAATGGAACAAAAGGGGCAATAAACTATATTTTTAGCTTTTTTGGTTTAATTGATTTGATTTCTATTTTACCTTTTTATTTGAATCAGTTTATCAATCTTGATGGAAGATTTTTGAGAATTTTGAGACTTTTTAGATTAACAAGAATTTTTAAATTTGGAAGAGACAGTAATTCTTTAAAACTATTTACTAAAGCCCTTGTTTCTGTAAAGGAACAGCTATTGTTTACTTTGTTTTTGTCTGCTCTTACAATTCTTTTTTCAGCCTCTGCAATTTATTATCTAGAAAATGAAGCTCAACCAGATAAATTTTCAAGTATTACTGAGTCTGTTTGGTGGGCCACAATATCGCTTGCAACTGTTGGTTATGGTGATGTATACCCAATAACTGTGGGTGGTAAAATTTTTGCCACTATAATTTCACTTGTTGGAATAGGAGTTGTTGCAATACCTACTGGGGTAATAAGTGCATCTTTTGTTGAGGAAATTTACAAAGAGAGACTTAAAAGAAAAGGGGATTAATAACTATATTTTTGTTTTTTTATGAAGAATATTTTTATAATTGGTTCTGGTTTTTCCTCTATTTCAGCATCAACTTATCTTGCTAAAAAAGGTTATAAAGTCACAGTTTTTGAGAAAAATTCAAGTATAGGAGGTAGAGCTAGACAATTCAAAAGGGATGGTTTCACTTTTGATATTGGTCCATCTTGGTACTGGATGCCAGATGTCTTTGAAAATTACTTCAACGACTTTGGTAAAAAAGTAAGCGACTATTATAAGTTGGAAAAATTAAATCCAGCCTACGAGGTTTATTTCAATACGCTTGATTCTGTAAAAATTGGTGATTCATTAGAAAAGATATGTAAAGAATTTGATAGGATTGAACCAGGTAGTGGAGTTGTTTTAAAAACTTTTATGGAAAAAGCGGAAAAACACTACGAAATAGCCGTTAAAGATATGGTTTATAAACCAGGGATTTCCCCCCTAGAGTTAGTTAATAAAAAAACTATTGTAAGATTAAAGTACTTTTTGACCAATATAAAAAAAGAAGTAGAAAAGTATTTTAAAAATGAGAAACTATCTCAAATTTTACAATTTCCAGTCCTTTTTTTAGGTGCAAAACCCTCTAATACACCTGCCTTTTATAACTTCATGAATCATGCAGATTTTGGACTTGGTACATGGCATCCAAAAAAGGGAATGTACAGTGTAATTAAAGGAATGAAAAAATTAGCAGAAGAAATTGGAGTTTCATTTAAAACAAACCAAAATGTAGAAAAAATTATAGTAAATCGAAAATCTGCTATTGGGATAGTTGTTAATGGTGAAAAAAAGTATTGTGATGTCATTGTTAGTGGTGCTGATTATCATCATACCGAGGGTCTATTAGAAAAAAAATTTAGATCTTATAACGAGAGTTATTGGGAAAGAAAAATTTTTGCTCCATCGAGCTTGCTGTTTTTTGTAGGACTTAACAAGAAAATAGAAAAAGTATCCCACCATACGCTTTTTTTTGATGTTGACTTCGAACTTCATGCAAGTGAAATATATGATAATCCAAAGTGGCCCTCAAAACCACTTTTTTATGGTAATTTCCCTTCTATTACAGATCCTTCAATGGCACCAAATGGTAAGGAAGCGTGTTTTTTTTTAATTCCTATAGCACCGGGAATTGTTGACTCTGACAAGACAAGAGAAAAATATTTTGAGATTATAATTAAAAGACTTGAAAAACTGACAAATCAATCTATAAGAGACCATGTTCTTTTTAAAAAATCTTTCTGTGTCATAGATTTTGAAAAAGAATACAACTCATACAAAGGAAATGCCTACGGTCTGGCAAATACCTTAAAACAAACTGCATTTCTTAGACCAAAAATGATAAGTAAAAAAGTTAAAAATCTCTATTTTACTGGACAACTAACTGTACCTGGTCCAGGTGTACCGCCCTCGATAATATCTGGTAAAATTGTTTCAGATTTAATTTGATGCTTAAGTTTGAGGATTAAGGACCCAATAAACAATTTTGTATTCTCTTTCTCTAGCGGCAATCACCGAGTCAAGCATCCTGTAGCTTCCATCAAGAAATTCTTTATATAAGTCAACCTGTACTTTTACCTCAAGTTCCCACATTTCAACTCGCTTAAATAGATTGTATCTTATAAATTTATCTGATTGAATATATTTTCTGTTTTTAATCCAAAATCGGTTATCATTGAGATCAAATGGAGGGAGGTCATAAACCCATTTTGATGCAACTCTGTCAATAAATTGATTTACATACCTGTGTTCGATGCCATTTTTCCCTGTATTTTCAATAAGATAATTTATATCTTGTCCATCATATGCATCTGTCATTCTTCTTCCAACTATATCAGGTAAAAGCCTAAATGTTCCATCAAGTTTTATTGCCTCAAAGGTGGTTCTTGGGGGACTAAATGGATTTCTCTGTACATATTGTGCCATAGGTGCAAAATAAAACCCACCATATTCTTTATCTTCCGGATCATCCCACCAATCTATAAATACGGAATCGTTGTCTTTCTCCCATTTTAAAAATTGTTTAGTAAACATTGCTACAACCCAATCAAGTTCTTCTGAATATACTTGTGTATATTCAATCATTTCCTCTATTTCATCTCTCAACTTATACAAATTCTCAATACCGTCATCTCTTTCGTCGTCTCTCATACCCTTTTGTTCAACTCCAAAGGACAGAAGCACTCCAAAAAAAACTATTGAAAAATTGACAATACCTTCTTTTAACTTATCATAAAAATCACGCCAAGAAAATCGGTCTCCTATAGTAATTAGTTGCAAAAACCAATTTACTTTTTCTTTTTTTACCCCTTTTTCTTTATTAGACATTTATTTACTTCAATTGAATTATACTCCAAAGATACAAAAGACTTTTTTTTGTCAAATATTTCTAAAATAACTGACTTTAAAAATTGCTGAACCTCTTTTAAAACATTAAGATCTAGTGAGTTTTCACCTTTATTTTTTAGGGGGATAATTCCTTTTAAAGGAGATTTCAATGAAATGACTCCCGCTTGCAAATCTTCAACTCTTTCCCCCTCAATTTTTAAGGCTAACAAATAGAGCAAGAGTTGAAATTGATTATTTAATTTGTAATCTCCTTTGAAGTTCTCAAAATCAGTTGTATATATTAAATTTCTAGGGTCCATATAACCAGTCTTATAATCTATGACTCTAACCCTGTCATTAAATTTATCTATCCTATCAATTTTACCCTTTAAAAAAACTTCATTTTTTAAATTTAAATTTACTTTAAATTCCTTTTCAATATCTAAGATGACAATTCGATTGTTATTTTTAACTAATTTTTTTTCTTTATTTATTAGAAGTCTAATTGCTCTCTGATATGCAGAAATAATTAAAAAATTCTCACCAGTTAAGTCATATTTATCACCATAATATTTTTTGAAATAATACAGTAGCGTAGATTTAATTTTTTTTAAAATTTTGTCATAATATGAAATTTTCATTTGCTTTTTTAAATATGGAGTGTAGAGTTCTTCTAAAGTCTTATGTATAAGTATTCCTCTTTCCAGATTATTTAAAGTGTTAGTTTGTGGGATATAATCAGGAATTTCTAAAATATACTTGTTATAGAAGTCAATTGGATTATTTAAATATTTAGAAAGCGAAGTAGCTGAAAACCCATTTCTTGAAATAGATTTTAATTTTTGAATTATTTCATTTGTTTTTTCAATACTTGGTTCCTTGATAACTGTGTTTTTAATATTTTGATTTAAAATTACTTCCTGAAAATTGTGAGATGGAATTTTTGAAAATGAAATTTGTCTTATATATCTACTTTTTTCACTTAAAAATCCAACCCCTGTAGATCCATTATTTAGAAGAAAAATATTTTTAGCCCTTTGAAGAATTCTAAAAAAATGATAGGAGTTTATCGAATCTTTCTCTAGAAAAGTTGGAATTCCGTAGGCTTTTCTTATACTAAAAGGCAAAAAACTGTCATCACGTTTGTTTTGAGGAAAAATACCTTCATTGACATGAGTGATAATTACATTTTCAAAGTCAAGTGCTCTAGTTTGTAAAATCCCCATAATTTGAATACCATTCATTTTATCTCCTTTAAAGTCAAGTTTTTTAGTTTTAAGTAACTCATTCATAACATAATACAATGCATCTTTTGGAAATTTGAAATGATTGGTTTCGGATTCGATCATCATTTCTTGAAATGTGTCTAACAAGATATCTGATACTGAAATATTGAATTCATCTAAACTTTTATTTTTTCTTATAAAACTTAAAATCGAAATTGAGTCTTCAAGACATTTGAAAGTATCTTCTTTTGGACAAAAAACTTTAAGTAATATTTCAGTGTTAAACAAATTCTTAATTTTTATATAACTAATTTCATCGAAGGTGAGAAATAAAATTCTATTTAAATTTTCTATTTTATCAATTTCATTTTTGAAAATGAAATTTTTAGAAAATGGATTATCAATTATTTGAGACAAAGAGGTGGTTTTAAAATTATTGTTTGCGAAACTAGAATGTAGCTTAAAATATGCCAAAAAAAACGTTATAATTGGTAGCTGTGTTAATTTGTATCCCATTGTAACATTCCACTTTTTATCCGTAAAATTTAAGTTGGATAAAAGTGGCGATAAGATTCCTTCATTACCTAAAACGATTACAGTATTATTACTTAGGTTCCTTGTTATTTCAGAAACTTTTAAAGCTTGTTCATAATCTGTATTGGTTGATATGGCTTTAATTTTCTTGTTTTGAATGTAATTGTTAGCATCAAAAATAAAAGGCTTTTTTTTATAATAATTCCATTCTCTTTGATATTCTTTTATGAACTTGGCAGCTGAATGTGAATCTTTATCAAAAAAATATTTATCAAGATCCCAAAAAACAGAACCTTTTTTAGTATCCAATAATGTTTGAAAAATTAGTTTTTCTGAATTATTAAGAGCATTAAAACCAATCATATAATAAAAATGATTTTTACTTTTAATATAATTTTTAAAATTTTTTACTGCCTCACGATGCAAAATTCCAGTAGTACCTATTCTTTTAGCAAGTAAAATTTTAGAAAACTCTTGATGAAGTTTGTGAATTAAATTCCAAAAGCTTAAATCATTTCCATCTGAATTATTTTCAAACAGATCCTCCATTTTTTGATACTCATAGAGGTCTTTAAAGATTAATTTAGAATCAATGATGTTGGTGTCAATTTTATTGAAATCGGAAATTAATGTAGGAGCCCATTTAATAAAATTTTCAAAATCTTCAGTTTGATTATTTTTAAAAACCTCCTTATAAACTTTGTAAAGATATAAGTATTCTTCAGCTTTGGAAGCCTTACTTAAATCAGACAAATCAGCTATAAAATCTTTTATAGAATAGACATTTGGAGAAAATCGCGGGGAATTTATTTCTTTACTTAATAAGCTAATAAATATCGAACACAATCTTTGAGTAGGAAGTATTACGGTAATCTTACTTAAGTCCTTATTCTCTTTTAAAATTCTTACAATAGATTCATTTAAAAATGTTTTCAAAATATTTTAATTTAAATTTTAATTAGTTTGAAAAATCAATTTGTTTAACTGACAACTTATTCTGATGTATATAAACAATAAAACCTAAAGTTTGTTTTTTTAAAATTTTCTTTATGTATTTCATATATTCAATTACTTGAAGATTATCTTTTTCTTTTTTAAAACCTGTTTTATAATCAATTACAACGCATGTTTTATCATTATAAGAAATGCGATCCGGCCTTAGAGTATTTCTACCGGGCAGAAGTACACTTTTTTCGTTAATTGACACATAACTTTTTGAAAAATATTCTTTAATCATGGGGTGGAGATGAATTTTTTTGAAAATTTTTCTAAAATATTCTTTTTCTTTTTTATCAATTTTCTCTTTTAAAAAATACTCGTCCACAACCCTTTGAATATCTTCCATGTAATAAATATGAGATAACAATTCATGAATCAAATCTCCTTTTTTTGTAGACTCTTTTTTAATATTTTTGTTTAAGCTGTTAGGGTAAAAAAGTTTTTCTTTAAAATCACTCTTCTTTATGTAATATCTTAATTCCTCAGTTGCAGTTTTACGTTTTCTCCTTTTTAATCTTTTTTTATTTTCTAATTTTCCCCATTCAAATATTCCCTCTTTATTTGATTTTTTTGACTGTGATATTTTTTTCAAGACATTGGAATACGAATATGAGTTTTCATTTTTATTACTCGATATAATAAATAGTTGATTAACTGCTCTAGTTGTTGCTACATAAAAAACATTCCAAGAATCGGTTTCCTCGTCAGCTTTTATTTTTTCATGGATACACTTCCAATAATTTCCAAATTCAGATATTTTTTTGGTGAAGTTTATCCTTGCGTAACCGACATCAGTTCCCAAAAATTCAGAAGTATTAACCCAAAATTTTTTCGCTTTTCCATTATATATTAATTTATCTGAGAAAGGCACAATAACTACCGGAAACTCCAAACCTTTTGCTTTGTGAACGGTTGTAATTTTTACTCCATTTACTTCATCATTCAAAGGAACAGACCATTTTGATAGATTTGCTTGCCAAATTTTTAAAAAATCAAGGGGACTTAAAATTTGTTCCGAATTTTGTAATTCTAGAATTTTATCCAAAAAACTATTTACAAAAGTATTTTTTAAATCTATCCATGGAAATTCAAAACATGCTTTTTCAATACAAGAAAATAAAGAATACTTATTTAGATCATCTAAATTAAAATTTAGATTATTTTCATTGAAAATTTGATCTAAAGATTTATTCAAATTGGAGCTGAAAAAGTAATGAATGTCTTCAACTTTATTTAGAAAATGATACAAAAGTTTTAGATGTTGAATTTTGTACGATAAAACATCTGGATTTAAAAATAATTCAATTAGGTTAATTAAAAATTGGACTTGGTTAGAATCCGATAACAATAGAGCCTCCGAAACAAAATGTGGAATAGATTCTTCTTGAAATTTAACACTGATTTCTCTAGCCTCATCGTTCTTTCTTACCAAAATAGCTATATCGTTATAATCAAAACCTGATTTCAAACTAATTTTAATTTTTTCAATTATTTTGTTTAGGTAAACTGAAACTAGGTCTTCATTTTTATTTAAGAAATCTATTTGTACATAACCTCCTTCTTCATTTTTTGCATTTTGAATCAAGCTTTTGTTATATACTTTTTTGGTTTGATTATGTTCTAATTGATCGATCAATGTTGCATAGAATAAATTATTAAACTCAATGATTTCCTTTTGACTTCGGTAATTAGTTTTTAAATCTTCAATCTTTGGTTTTAAAAAAAGTAAATCTTTGGATTTTTGTATCTCAACAAACTGTTCAGGTTTAGCTCCTCTCCATCTATAAATTGATTGTTTGGAATCTCCAACCAAAGTTAACGTCCCGTAACTTTTTTTTTCACCATTGTTTTGTAAACAATCTTGAATTAAAGATTTTAAAATTGCCCACTGAGAATCAGATGTGTCTTGAAATTCATCAATGAAAAAATTATGATATTTATTCCCTAATTTTTCAAAAATAATGTTGTGATTTGGATTAATTGAAAGTTGCTTTAGTATCCTATTACTAAAGGTTGATATGAGTATTTTATTTTTTTCCGATTGAATTTTATCAATTACTGCAGATACTCTTGACAAAAGAGTAAGAGGAACCCAGTCCCTAAGGATATTTTTAATTATGTTTATCAAAATTAGGTTATTTTTGATCTCGACTAGATTTGATTTGAGGTATGGTAGAATTTGATTAAATTTCTTAACTAAATCATCTGTTGCACTGGCTTTAAGCAAAGGTTTCTTGACATTTAGTTTATCATTCAATTTTAAGAACTTTTCAAATAAGCCTTTTTCTTTATTTAAAAGACTATTTAATTCTTTAAACACATATTTATAACTAAATAAATCGGCATTAAACCCTTCTAATCCCAATTTTTCTAATAGTTTTATTGAAATTTCCTCGTTTTTACTCTTTAAAATATCTAATTCATTTTTTAAATATTTTTCATCTGAATCTCTTTTTTTAAGATTAATTTTTCTTAATTGAGCAGTATAAAACTTATCATTTTCACTTAATACTAATTTACCTGCACCTATTAGATCTTCTTTCAATCTCCAGTCATTTTCTTCATCATTTATCTTTTGATAGGTAAATCTTTCTAATAGATTTGAAATTTGTTTGTCTTTTCCTATCTGATTAATTAAATAATCCGCTGACTCGTTTAACACAATTTTATTGTCAATTTCAACATCAAAACTGAAACTCAACTCCAACTCTTTTGCAAAACCCCTAATTATCCTGTGAAATAAACTATCGATGGTAATTATATCAAATGTGCCATAGTTATTTAAAATTTTATCCAGAATTATTTCTGATTTTTTGGCCAACTCACCTTTATCAATATCAAGTTGATCAACTATGTTTTGGGCCATTTTATCAAACTCATAATTAGAGAAGTTGTAAAGCTGTTCTAAAATTCTTGATTTCATCTCCAAAACAGCTGCATTGGTAAAAGTTATTCCTAACATTTTATTGAAAGCTTCATAACTTTTATCTTTAAAAAGATTAACCAAGTAATGCTGAACGAGAGAAAAAGTTTTTCCTGAACCAGCCGAAGCATTAAAAATTAAAAATGGATTCAAATTATTTACTGTTGACATTACTAAATAAATGTAATTAATCTTTAGCTTTACAATATAAATTATAAATAAACAAATATGGCTTTTAAATTACCCGACTTAAATTATGGATATAATGATCTTGAACCTTTTATTGATGCAAAAACAATGGAAATTCATCATTCGAAACATCATCAAGGTTATACAAATAATTTAAATAATGCAATTGAAGGTACAAATTTTGAAGGAATGGATATTATTGATATTCTAAAATCAATTGATATGAAAAATGCTGCTCTTAGGAATAATGGAGGTGGTTTTTATAATCACTCTCTTTTTTGGTCAATAATTGGTCCTAATAAAGGAGGTACTCCTCACGGAGAGGTTTCCATCAAAATCAATTCATGTTTCGGTTCTTTTGATTCTTTTAAAGAATTATTTTCAAAAGCTGCCGCTTCAAGATTTGGTTCTGGTTGGGCTTGGCTATGCGTTAAAAACGATGGAACTTTAGAGGTATGCTCAACAGCAAATCAAGACAACCCTCTAATGCCAAATATGGGTTGTGGAGGAACTCCAATTTTAGGTATTGATGTTTGGGAACATGCTTAT
>CEVS01026399.1_pt1 | contig 18308 bp, 33 predicted proteins | sample 361571 | NCBI WGS metagenome assembly CEVS01 (sample SAMEA2623850, study PRJEB7988) | marine metagenome | isolation source: saline water (ENVO:00002010), including | reverse complement strand
GAGATGAAAGCGCGGCTATGGAGAAGTCGATGGGACGCAGGAAGTATTCTTCAGTAGGTACGATGGACATTGAAGACCGAATGTTGTAATGGCAAGAAGTAAGAAACAAAGAGGTGCATTAGCCTCTGCAATTACGTTTGGCTTTTTCATGGGTGAAGCCGTCATTCACTATAACATGGGCCAAAAGGCGGGTAATGACAATCACAAGTGGTCACTACCCCCCGCTAAAGAACTTGGTAAAATGGCATTGGTGGTCGGTGGGTTCAGCATTTTAAGTGGTGCTGTAATTGGCCTTTTGGATTGATGTGAATAATTAAATTTGTAATCGGTATTTTTATCGATAGATTTACATTCACAACAATTCATATATGGCAAGATTTCCCCACGAGTTTACGATGAAGAAATACCATCTTCTCGAAAGCGATTTGAATGACGATGCAAACGATGCTTTGCAAGATTTTGAGCAATTCTTGAGTCACCTTACTGATTTGAAAAGTAAAGCAGGTGATTCGTGGAAAATGACCCAAGCACAGCAAAAAAAGCTAAATCGATTGTCAAGGTCTGTTTGTACAGAGATTGAATACATGGTTGAAGACGCTCCCGCCACAAGTGAGACGAAAGCATCTACTCCCGATGTGAAAGAGCCGAATCAGACTCAAGAAGAAGAAAGTTCAATATTCGATTTCTTTGGTTTCAGATGAACGCCTTTATTTCTCTCAATAAACTTGCCTATGGTCAAGCCACCATTGAAGAAAGGATGGCTATTGACAACGGAACCGAGTTCAAGGCTCATGTAAAGGTTTTTCAAAACGACCCTTACCCTGAAAATATTTCTGCGGAAGCAAAACAAGAGGTGTATGAGGTTGTATCAAAAGTTGAAAAATTGGTAGATGAGGAGTGGCGAAATAGGTGTTTTTTCATCGATAGGCAGTTGGGCAAATACCTAAATGGATTTGCTCAAAAGGCGGGTATGACTCAATTCAAGTCAATTTTTGACCAAGTAAATGCCTTGTACCTGAATTCCCTGATTTATCAGACCAAGTATTTTTACAATCGTATCAGGCCCAATCCTTTAGCCTATTACCTAAATGTAAACCTTACTTCCGCAAGTACAAGGACAGGTCACACCCCCTCCTATCCTTCGGGACACACCCTACAAACGCATTTCTATACGAAACTGATTAGTGATGTAATGGGTGTTGCTTGGAGCGACGAGCCTACACGGGAAGTTGCTTCTTCTCGTATGTCGATGGGTATTCATTTCAAAAGCGACAACGATTTTGCTGTAAGAATTTCAGAGTATCTTGTCGATACGGACGAGTACAAAAATTTGATTGAAAACATCAAAAAGGAATTGAATGTTTGAGACCTACGAAGACCCACAAGAAATTTCACCATCTCAAAGGATGAGTATTTGTAAAAAATGCCCCCTTTATGATGCTATGTTTGGCAGGTGCAGGGAGTGCGGTTGTTTTGTAAGGGCTAAAGTTCAACTTGCGGCAGAAGAATGTCCAAAAGGAAAATGGTGATGAATACAACGGGATACATACTTCTTTTTTTTGGTGCGGGATTGGTAATGACCGCAGTTGCTATTGGGGGTAGGAAGAAGGAGGAATTTGCCGTTGTGACTTAATTGGAGTTCATCCTCGACATAGCGGGAATGCCTACGCCAAGACCCCGATTTAATGGCAAGTTTGCGTATATGCCTAAAACATACAATGACTACCAAAAAAGTCTTGTCGCCCTTATTCATGAAATAGGCGTTGAGAAAAGGGACTATTGCCGAATTAAGATGACATTTCATTTTTCTTATCCGAAGTCTACTCCCAAATACAAGCGTATTGATGGAGCACCCCTTCGGTCAAAATTTGATAGTGACAATCTTGCCAAGGGTGTGATGGACGCTTTAGAAAAAGCGGGTGTGGTAGAAGATGACCGACAATTTTATCAAGTCAAGGTCGATAAATACAGAACGACTGAAAACAACAAAATCTACGTGAAGCTATGGGAATGTTAGACCCTAACAATATTCAGTCCTTCATTGAAAGAAACATCAATGAAATATGCGATTACTACGGAGTACACAAAGAACTTGTGTTTGTTTCCCGCAGTAAAGACGAGAGAAGAATGAATGCCATTCTTACAATCGTTTACTTTCTTAAAAAGCATACAATTCTCTCGCATCGAGAAATTGCGAACATTGTTCAAAAAGATGTGTCATCTATTTCCAAATACTACAAATTCTGCATAGATTTGGATGATAAAATTCCTCAACACATGAGAATTTTGCAAGCGATAGACACACTTAAAATATGAGCGAAAATACTTCTATTGAAGACATCCAAATTGAAGAGCAGGAACAACCCAACTTTTCAGATGTAGTCAACTACAATCCTCTTGCAGATAATGTAGAGGAAAAAGAATATCAAAAGGTAGCGATTGAGGGCGCAGGTAGGCTTCCCGATATTGAAGAGCCTGTTTTTCAACCTCCTTCGCTTGAAGATATTCGACCCGATATGTTTGGGGGTGGAGGAGATGATGAAGATGAGATTTTTGGCAAGGAAAGGCTAAACGACCTGCCCAAAGGAGATAAAAAGAAGGCCGCTAAACAAATGGCTGACATGGTGTTGGAGGGCTATTCAAGCATTTGCTCTTTTACAGGAGGCTTTGCCAACATGAAAGAGGGTCAGCTATTACAAATGCAATCAGAAGGTAAACTTGACCTTCAAATGCCCATTCCCGTAAGTGCTGACGAAAGAGTTGGAGTCATTGATTTTGTGCAGTCTTACAATTCGCAAATTGATGAGGCTATGGAGGTTACTGACGAATTCAAGGATAGCGTCAGAGACCCAATGACCCGAGTTTTTGAGAAAAAGGGTGTTGGCATGACTGATGAGCAGTTTTTGCTTGTCATGTTTGGTAAAGACATCATTACAAAAACGGCTACTACGCTTGCGCTGAAAAAGCAATTGACCAAAACATTGGAGTTGGTGCATGAGCAATATCAGCAAGGAGGTATGCCAACTCCTCCAATGCAAACACCCCCTCCGCCTCCCCCTCGCGCTCAAAACCCAACCAACGAAAATCGAAGAGAGCGGAGAAAACAGGCTCGTGACAACCAAAAAGCACAAATTGTAGCACCAAATGATTAAGGCGGTTGTCAACTTCGACATTGGATGTTATGAGCAGGTATATCAGCCGTCTTTTGAGAATTCAACGTGGGATTTTTACACGATAACGGACTTGCCAAGCAGGGAACACCGAAAGTGTTCAAATGAATTCTTCTTTGAACCACTTGTTATAGATTCTGAAGTTCTTGATGGTTTAAGTCCCAAGAGAAAGGCGAGTTATTTCAAAGCAAAGGCTCTTACTCTTCTTGAGGATTTGACGGGCATCGACTATGACTTGGTAGTCACCATTGATGCAAATGTAGAAATTGTAGGAGATTTAGATAATTTCGTAGATGCTCACCACAATAATTTTGATATTTCTATGCCACCGCACCCCACTTGTGAAAGCTATTTACAAGAGGTGGAGAAAATTAGAGAAATCAGGGAAGGTGGTGGAAAGGAAATAGAGACTGAAGAAAATATGGAAGAGACCATCGACATTCTCACCATGAAGGGCTTCAAGTTTGACAACGGGTATCATGAGTCCACTATGTCAGTTCGCTCCAACACGAAAAGAACGAGAGCCTTTGAGAAGGCGTGGGCAAAAAACTATTTGGAAATGCCCACCAAAAGAGACCAAGCATCTCTTTCTTTAACTCGATTTGAAAAGAAAACTCTTCAACTAAATACTTTGCCGAGTACACTTGACGAATTATCGCCAACCACCTTCCATCGAAAACCCCACAAGTACAATGAAAAAGGCAGTAATAAGCTATAATTTCGGTAACTACGACAAGGCGGAGCCAATTCAATGGAAATCAAAGGATTGGGAATACATTCTGTTTACAGATAAAGAGACAGAAAACATCCCCAAAGGATGGCGTAGCGTCATCTTACCTGAAAAATATTTCAAAAGTAATGACCCAAAAAGAAGGGCAAATCAGGTAAAATTTAGCCCCTTTAGAACGTGTAAAGAAGAACTTGAGGAGGAATATGACATCGTTGTTGTAATTGATGCAAACATGGTGGTGGTGGGAGATATGGATGCGTTTGTAGACATCTTTTGTATGAGCACAATGGACGGGGTATTTCTTAATCACCCATCCATTATCGGGGCTTATGAGGATTTGAACTTATGCGCTGAACTCGAAAAAGATGATGTGAAACCTCTGATGCAGACTTACAAATATTTTGAGTCAGAGGGCTATCCTTCTAAAGTTGAAAAATATTTTCAGACGGGTGTAAGCATTAGAAGAAATACTTCAGCTTGGAGCATTATTGAATACTTCTTTTATGACCATTACAAGGACTATTCAAAAAGAGACCAACCAATGATGAATTTTTTGCATTGGAAGTACGATGTTCTTGACTTGAATATCGTTGAAATTGGTCACATTAGTGAGTTTTTGAATTACGAAACCCACCATTTTGAAAAGTGATGTCATGGAACCCTCCAAAAATATTGATTGGTGCGCCAACTGCTGATGTAAAAAATTATTGCGTCAAGGAATGGGTGAAGAATGTAAAGTCTTTTATCTATCCGTATGAGTTAGACGTCTTTTTAGCAGACAATAGTGATGACCCGAAAAACGTAGATTTTCTAAAATCTTTGGGAATCGAAGCGGAAAGAGTCAAGTTCAAAAAAGACGAGAGCATTATTAGTCGAGTAACGAAAAGTCACAATCTTGTAAGGCAGAAAACACTTGATGAGGGATTTGATTTTCTTCTTCATCTTGAAACAGACATTTTCCCTCCTCCCGATGTATTGATAAATCTACTCGCACACAGAAAACAAGTCATAGGGGTTAGCTACGATATTTTTGATTGGCAAGACAGAGAGCCTGTTATGATTGAATTGGAAGAAGACTATGACGGAGAGGGTAGCGGTGCTGTCATAAGAGGGAAATACAATTATCATGCTTTTGATGGAGGTATCACAGAGGCTTGGGCTAATGGGGTGGGATGTACCTTAATTCACAGAAGCATTTTAGAGAAAATCAAATTTAGATATGACAAAGAACGAGATGGTTTTTGTGATAGTTGGTTTGCTTACGATTTGAAATCAATGGGGATTCCAATGTTTGTAGATACGTCTATGTACGCCTACCATAAAAATAAAGATTGGAGAAATTTTGGCGACGATTTTGTCGCAAATGTTCACAAATAAGTCATGGGAAAAACAAAAGAGTTATTGATGAAGGAGTTGTCTGAAGACAAGGAAACAAGACAGCAAAAGTTTGCGGTTTTTCAAAATCGTATTTTCAAGAAAGAGGGCTATGTTGAGGCATTAGAAACTCTGCTTTCGGAAACAAAAAAAAGAGCTTCAGAAGCTGATACAGATGACTTTGATAGGGCAAAACTTTGGGTAAATGCTTTTGAAATTGAGCAGAAAATAATGGCGCAAAGGGCCATCCTTGCTCAACATATTCGATATGTTAATGAACTGAAAAAAGTCGAGCATGAGCAGAATATGTAAGTTGGGGGTTGCCGTGGGCAAAAAGGGTATTGGTAAGACCTATCAAACAACCCAAATGATGAAGGAATATGCGCGTGGTGGCAACGGGGTCAAGCCGCGTAGGGTTTTGATTTTGGACGTGAATGATGAATTTGAAGAATTCAGGGCCATGAGCCTTAAAGACATTGAAATTTTCAGCGTCCATCCACGTATTGAGATTAGGCGTATTAGACCTTTTAAGGATGACGGCTCGCGCATGACGTTGAGAGATATTGCAGATGCACTCTACGTTATTCTTGACAAATACAGAGGCGGTATGCTTTTGATTGAAGACATCAATAAATACATTTCTGACCACCTACCTAATGACCTTGTGGGGGCTATTTGTACAAACAGACACACGAATACAGACATCATCATGCACTTCCAAAGTATTGGAAGAATTACTTCAAAAATTTGGCAAAACCTAAATTGGTTGAGGGTGCATAAGAATAGTGACTCGGTTGAAAGACACAAACAAAAGTTTCCTGATAAAATCGATTTGTTCAGTATCGTAGAAAGCATGGTAAACAAGAAATACTACGATGGCGATACGAGGTTTTTTCTTTACGTGGATGTAGATGAAGAGAAGATTTTTGGCAACTATGACAAAGAATTGTTCGATTACGCAGTAGACGAGTATTGCTCAATGAATCATAGGCAGGTAGTGAAACCCTACATCAACAAGAGAAATGAAAAGGGCAAGAAATTGTACACGCCCCAACAAGCCATTGTAGCCGCGAAAGAAGTGTTCACTAAAAATTACTTCCGATAATTCACAATAATTCACCTCTGTTATGGAGGCGAGTGATTTTTTGATGAATTCAACACACAGAACAATCAGATAGTTTTATTTTACCCGTTATATTTGCAACGAAAATCTTTGGAAAGATGGACAAAAAAGAAATCAGTAAAGTGGCGTTGACCATTGTGTTTACGGCATTAGGTGTTGCAGGAGGTATGCTCCTGTATGACCGCGTTTTACGCAAGTAATCAAGAGCAATATGAATTCCCCTTCGTTGGTACGAAGTCAGAGGGTTCGCAATTGAGAACGAGCGAGAGTTTTTAATTTTTAGTTTTCATTAAATCAGAAAAAAATCATCATGAACTACAATAAGTATTTCGCCCAAGCAGAAGAGGACGCTCAAGAGCAGTACCTCAACTATGGTGGATACCCCGCAGTTGATGGCGACTTCGACGATTACGTGGAAGCAGCAGGAGGTTCACAAATGATGAACCAAACAGGTGCTCAAGGCATGGGTGGTGCTCCCACTTCCCAACCTTACATTATCACCATCAGTAACACGACCACGGATGCCGTCCCCTCTAACATTATTGGTAAGGCATTCGCTAACATTACAGCCGCCAACAACGGCGTTAATACAGGTGTTGTGTACACGATGGGTATCAGCGGCACAACGTACACCGAGTTCCTTTATCAGCAGTTGAATAAGCCATTTATCGTAGGTTTGACCTACGTGGATGCCTCAACACAGCCACAGGCACTCAAGACGTTGCAGTTGAAAGTTCGTGACTCGAATGGTAATGTTCAACAGAGAACCATTGTTCCAACCGTTGACCCATATCAACAGCAGACCGACATCCTTGCCATTCGCCAATCATGGCGTTGGGATGGATTTACGTCTATTGCCGTTGATTTGATTGCTTCGGGTTCTGCTACCTTCTACTTCTACCCATCCGAAAACGTCAACCTTACTCGCGGACTTGCGGGGCAGTCAGTAGCCCGAGGCTACGGCAACCCGAATGTTGTCCGTCAAGACAAGGTTGTTCTCGGACAGGGCGTTGCAGACGCACTTCAGCAGGGATAATCTATCTCAATTTGACACGGAGAAGGCGAGGGAAATTTTTTCCTCGCCTTTTCTTATTTTTATAGCAAAATTTCACGAAATGAATCTTTATGCATATATCGCCTCCAATAATCCACGCAAAGCCAATATGCTGTTGCGAGACAACGGATTTGGTGAGGGAAAAAGTACCACCGAAATTGAGAGAAGGCTGAAGCAGTATGTGAGAGAGGAGAAGGACGGAGCCTTAAAAGAGATGGCGAAAATTCACCCCGACAAGGAGTTGCTCATCGGTGATGGTGTCAATCGTCAGCTTTTGAACTACGCGGGGGGTGCGGCAAAACAAGCCCCTTCAGGATACTTTGGGGAAGAATTCTTGCAAGACCTCGACACCACCTCTTATTATGGCCCACGAGCGGCTCAAAATCGATTTAGACCTATTGCACCCGACTTCTTTAACAACGCCATTGGTGTGTCGCAAGACCAAGCCCCAATGAATAAGTCAATGTCATCATCCGATGTGATGAAAATGATTCAAGATTCAAACGGCAAAAAAGCAGGTGTTCTTGAATTGTCCCAACAAGACATTATCATGGTTATTGGATTTGCCTTTCTTGGGTACATGATTGCAAAAAAGGGACTATGAAGAATAAAAGAGAAGCGGCAAAAGTTTTAGCCCAAGTAATTGATGAGCGCACAACAGATGTGCGAGATGCTTTATTTGATAGCGGTGTAAAAATTGGCCCAAATTCAACGAGGGAAGAACTCGTAGACTCGGTGGTCGAGAACTTGGGGTCAAACAAAAGACTTCAAAGAAAAATTGGAACATTGGCGGTAGAATTAAGCCCATCGTCTTTTCAAGGCGCATCGCCTAAATATGTACGCCAATCAGGAGACCAAAGATTCTTTCAAACAGAAGCGGGTACTCAAACATTAGAAACAGGGGGCCAAATTGCAGGTGCTTTATTGGCTAATTTTCTTGCTCAACGGCAAGCAGAAAAAAGCGCACAACTTCAACAAGGATTGTTGGAAGACAAGGCAAAGGCAGATGCCGCCAATGCAGATTTGGTCAAGAGTCAACTTGCGTTGGAAAATCTCAAGTTGCAAGCAAGAACTGCCATGACTCCTCAAGCGAGATTGATTATGGGCATTTTGCTTGTCGGTGCTGTGGGTGCGGGATTCTACTTTTACCAAAAAGGTAAAAAATAAAGATGCAGGAGGTCGAAGATGTAGACTTTCAAGAGGTGGAGGAGGTCAACGGAGAAGCGCAAGACTATAAGTCACTTCCGAAAGAGACCAAGGAGAGCATTGACAAAATTCAAGGCAAAAAAAGCGTTTTTGAAAACACCGAAACAAACACTTATTTACTTGGTGCGGCTTTAGGCGGTGGATATGCCGTCTATAAGGGAAAAAAGGTTTTGTTAGGAGTGGCATTCGGATTGATTAGTGCATACTTTTATATTGAATATCTCGATAAACCCTCTAAAGAAAAACCAACAAATGTTGACAGCTAATCAATTCCACAAGCAAAGCGGAATCAAAGTTGAGTTCCAAGAATTTTTACAACGCATGAAGGCCACTTTTGGTGAAAATTTCATGGACAATGTAAACGCAGGTAAGGTGAAATTACAGGAAGTACAGAAGGCTTTAGGACTTAAAGAAACTGCTCCTGAAAAACCAAAGAATGCCGCTACCGCAAGAAAAGTTAAGGCAATAAAGGCAACCAAATCCTCTGCCTCAAAATCGGCAACGGGAAGCGGAATGAAGTGCTCAAGCTGTGAGCAGGAGAAATTGAATTCGAGCGGGAAAAAGAGTAACGTAGCAAGGAATCTCGTTATTGTAGTGGGCCTCGGTGCGGTTGTTTTTTGGGCAATGAAAAATAGAAAGTGATGGAAATTGAGGTTTATATCGGGAGTCAGCCTACAACACTTGTTATCCCTATTACGACTGCATCAGAGCATCGTATTGGTATTAAGGTAAAATCTGTTGAGCACAGAAACACCTTGTTTGTTGACAGATATAAAACCATTATGGGGCAGGTAACGATTGAGGTTGGAATGCCTATTGCTCCTGAAAAGGTGATTGTTGAAGTCTACAATCAAAGCGAGGGATTGGTTCCTATGCAGGGCGGATTTCGAGTAGGCAATATTATTCAAAAGCCATTGCAAGACCTGCCGCAATGCATCAATTACCAAAACCCCAAAATCCAAACGGCAATTCCCTTCTTGTCACAATTCAGCGCAATCGCAGGATACGCAGATGCGGGAGGAAAGATTTACTATGACAAAACCTTTGAGTATGTCATCAAATACCTTGACAGCATTCCTGAAGCCCCTGAAACACCCGCAAGGATTCATGCTGAACAAGGATTTATTGAAGTGAGTGCTGAATATTTCAGGAACTACACCATCCCTATGAGGATGGCGGTATTGCTTCATGAGTTTAGTCACTATTGGCTGAATAAGGATATTGATAGTGAAATAGAGGCCGACCTTAATGGCCTTGCTCTTTACCTCTCTTTAGGATACCCTCGAATAAGCGCATTTAATTCATTTACACGGGTGTTTATGAATGCCCCTACTCGCGCCAACAAAGAGAGAATGGAAATAATTAAAACTTTTATCAGTAATTTTGATGAAGGCAACCTCCCTTCGTTTGGGGAGCCTTTAGCGGCTTTAAGTCCGAGTTGTCAAAAGACATTGAAATGAGTTTTAAGAGCAGTAAATCAACACCCTTTAGGCCCGCCATTGACCCATTTAAGGGCAGGGGCGAAGAGGGTGGTTTGACCCACGGGGGTCAATATAGTGTAGATTACGTGGTGACAGACAAGCCTCGTCGCAAATCCGCAAAATCAACGCCATCGAAGCCTACTTCTTTTTTGAAAGACGCACCACCCGTAGCAACACCTCGCCCTACCGCTCAAGAAGAAAAAAGGATGCGAAACGCATCGGGGGACACTTTCAAAAATATTGTTACAGGAAAGGAGCGAGAGGAAATTAGGGAGTTGCTCAAAGGTTATACGTGTTTCAAGCAACCGAAAGAAGGATATTTAGACAATTGCAATGGTGTTCACGCCTCATGGCAAGTTTCACAAGGAAAGTGTGAATTGGCAGATACCGCCCTTGACAGATTGAGAAAGTGTGAAGATGGATTTTTTGGTGATGATGTCGAAAATCTCAAGCGTTGCACCAACTATGAGGTTAGTTTAGGAGGGATAGCTTCTTTCGCTGATAAAAAGCGAAAAGGCGAGTACCTCCGAGAAATGGCGGGCCAATACAGACGTGAGTTAGAACAGAATGTAGTTACCTGTAAAGCCAATAGAGTTGAAGGTGGTCAGTACACTTACGGGTGTATGGAGGAGACGGCTTCAAACTACAATCCCCAAGCAAACGTAGAAGATGGCAGTTGTAAGTTTGATGTAATCTCACAACAACCTGATGGATATTTTGAAGAAAATCAAGATGTAATTGACCAAGCTATCGACCCATACCTTGACGGCCAAGGCGAAGGTGGTTTGCCATACATGGATACCCGCATGGGTATGCCCGATATGGCTCCAAAACAAGCAGGTTTTTCGTTTGGAAATCCATTGCTTATCGTTGCAGTAGTTGCTGTGGCGGGTATTGTAATGTTCATGGCAAACAGGCCACAACCACAAATCGTACAAGCATGAGTTTCAACGCATTTGAACCGACTATCAACGAAGCAGTTTGGGGAGGTCTCATGAAGCAGACACCAAGCGCAGGGGTTGCGCCTACCGATTACAAAAATGCAGACGGAAATTTGGTTCGAGCCAAGTTCAAGGCTCCTTTGAGAGACGCTGTTAAGGATTTGATTGGGTTTTTACAACATAAATCAGGTCAATTGCAATGTGATGCGCTTGACCAAAGTATTGCAGAGGGTAACAGGTTGCTCGGTTTAGACAAAGATTCTTTAGAAAGAGCACTCGAAACTCGTGTTGACTTTAGAGTCACAAATGCGCGTAGGAAATACGGAGCGCAAATGCTCAATCAGTACACCAACGAGTTAGAGAAAAAGAGGAATAACAATTGTCGTGTCAGCGGAGACAAGGATTTAGACAAGGCTCAAACGGCAGTTGACCAATCCTATGGTGATTTGGGATATACCCCACCAATGGGTTCTACAAATGTTCAACAAGCGGGGATGGGCGGTAACGCGATGGTGTATCTAACGATTGGGGCTATCGCATTTGCAGGATTTTTCTTCATCAAATCTACTATGAATAAAGGGGTTGCGACTCCTGTAACAGCAAAATAAGAAATGGGATTTTTACCAAACAATACTACGGGATTTAAGTCAGCGTCAGGATTTCGTCGTCAGACAGGACAGGTACAAGGTTGCACCAACCCCAACGCTATGAACTTCAACGCCAACGCCAACTATGATGATGGGTCGTGCATCTTTCCTGAAGTGGATTATGGCATAGGTGGGTCAAGTGAGGGAGCGTCTTCTTCGGGCGGCAATTACATTGGGGGTTGCACCAACCCCAACGCTATGAACTTCAACGCCAACGCCAACTATGATGATGGGTCATGCGAATTCCAAGGTGGTTGCACGGATGAAATTGCAAACAACTACGACCCAACTGCGATGTTTAACAATGGCTCCTGTGAATATGGTTCAGGTAATGTGGGCGACCTTCTTGACCAATTAGCAGATGCGGCAGGTGGGCCAACGGGAGGCGCGTCAAGCGGTTCTTCAGGAGGTATGCTGACTGATTCAGGCGCATCCTTTGCGAAAGACCCTAAAGCCAAGAAGAGCAAAAGAGCCAAGCAGAGATTTAGTGGTTTTGCAGGGCGCGATGCTGAAGGATTTTTCAAAGGCGCACCTACGTCACAACCCTACGTGGCTTCTGCGGCATCTTTTGCCTCCGCTTGTGGCTGTGGTGCATGAGCCAAACGAGTAAAATCACTCATTGGCAACAAGCAAGAAGGAACTTATTAGACAAAAAGAAAAATCGAGAAATTAAAGTAAGCAAGTTGAAATGGAACTTGCAGAAAATTCTTGACCGAGATAAGGAGCGTTGACGGAGGTTGACGCTTCTTTTTTTTGAAAGAAAAACTAATTTCTATTGCGTATTTTTATTGCGAATTTCAAACAAACAGAAATTATGAGATTTAGAAATATGCATCATGGAGTTGCAGGTCAATTCCGAAATCAAACAGGTATGGGACAACAAGATTACTATCAAGCAGGTGTGGCAATGGCGCAAGCCGTTTTTCAAGAGGGCGGAGTAAACGCTCTTTTGGCATTTTTAGCGGGGTATAACGCGGCAGGATAAACTTTTCAATCATGAGAGATAATTCATTATTCGGCTTTCGTAGCCAATCAGGAATGGGCGGAGACCCTATGAGTGCTTTAGATGATGGAATGCAAAACACCTACACAAGTCAAGGTGCAACAGCGGCTGTCCAAGCATTTCAACAAGGTGGCGTAAACGCACTTCTCGCGTTTCTCGCAAATTTCCAAGGCTAATCCTTGAGTGGGTTTGCTTGATAACATATCAAAAGGCCCAAGTTTCAGCGTAGAGCAACGCTCTTGTCTTAACGGAACACCAAATCCACAAACCACGGCAAGTGGGTGGCAACAATGGCACGTTAGTTTGACAAGGTGCTTTGGTCGCGCAGGAGCAAATGACCTATGGGTTTTGGCGTGGGATAGGTATGGAAGAGAAAATTCCAATGCCTATTCCACATCCTTGGCTCAATATATGTCGAGGCAGGGTGTTCAAATAACTCAAGGCAGTTTGGAAGCCATCTCTCTTACAGGAGCAAATTTTGTTTCAGGCGTAGGGGGATATTTCAATGCCATCAAAATTGTAAATATTGCCGTTGTTGGTGGTATTGCAATTGGTTTTTTGATGCTTTTGTACACTTTGATTTTGAATCCTGATAAAGCCAAAAAGACGCTTAATGTTGTAACGGAAGGAGCGATGTTGGCATCCCCTCAAGGCAGGGCGGTAAAAGCCATACAAGGATGACAAATAAGCAAGCAAAATCTATTATGATTGGTTCGGTGCTTGTCATCGGAGGTGTCGTATTTTTTGGTGTCAACAGACGAAAAAAACTTCTTTATCAATCGATTACCGATACCATTGATGACAGAGGAGGCACATATCAATCAGGCAATCCGTATCAAGGTTCAAGCACAGGATGCTCGCTACCCTCAAGTCAAGTCACCAAAATCGCCAACGATATTGAAGATGCGATTGGAGGTTGGGGTACGGATGAAGAGTTGCTCAAGTCCTCTTATGAGTTAATTCCAACAAGGCGATGTCTTGTAAGTGTGGCTAACTCTTATACATCTCAAGAACATGGAGCCAATATGGATGCTGACATTAGAAATGACTTATCAGGAAAGCATTTAGAGGATTACGAAGATTATATCTCAAGATTACCACAATGAAAAAAGACACATTATACTTATTAGGAGGAGTGGCGGTGGGGGCAGTAGCCTTTTTCTTGTTCAAGGATAAACTTCTCGGAAGCGCAAAAAGGGCAGATGACTCTACCCCTATGCCTTCTACCGATGATGCTTCATCACAAGACGTACCTATTGGTGCGCCTACGGAGGTCATTCAAGGAAGTCAAGAGCAACAGCAATCACAAGTTCAATCAGAACCTGCATTGCCTTATGCGTTGACACCCATTGACCCCGCACTTGCATCTACACAGGCTCACCAAGATATTTTTGGCGGTTGCGATTTCCCCTTGACACCTGATGAATCAAATATCTGTGTTAGAAGACTTCAGGAAGCCTTTGATGTAGAGCAGACGAGCACGTTCGATATGCCGACACAGGAGGCTTTGGACTCTTTCATTGAAAACTTGCCGAATAGAGATTCAAGTCCATTCAAGGGCTACGGAAGGCAGGGATGCATTACTTCCGACCCACAAGCAGGAGAATCCAACTTGTGCGGATTAAATCATGACCAATATCTCGACATCTTATTTAAGATGGGAATTCCATTAACACAAGACTATGATGCGTAATAATTTAGGAGCCTTTGAAAACGGGTTGAATTCCGATTTAGACTTGGATGCAACCCAAGATTTTGTCAATCAGGCAGGGTCTTTTTCTTTGACGACACCAAGTATGTTGGGTCTTGACTTTACCCCTTCAGAGAGCGCGGCAACTACGTCATGTTCTGATGCAGATTTTAGAAGCCGCTATCCTGCATTGTGTGGTGCTCAAGATAGGCAGAACTCGCCCTCGACATCTTCTACGAGCACTCAAGACTTGCTCGCGCAAAGGAGAAATAAAGGAAAGGGTCTCGGAGCATTTGCAAAGGGATTAGGGCAAGGCTTGGGACTTTTGGGCGCGGGGCAACAGCAACAGCCACTACAACAACAAGCACAAGCCACAGAGCCAACTCAAGCAGGATTTCAGAAAGAGAGAGGTGATTGGGTAATTCCTGCGCTCATTGGTGCAATTGGCTTGGCTGTCGTGATTTTTGCAGTTAGTCAGTCTAAAAAAGGAAGCTCTTCAGCGCAACTAACGCCCACCTCGTAATATGAACAAGCAACAACTCTTTGCCCTCGTAGCTGTGGTCGGACTTACGTTCGGCCTTTATGCTTATATGCAGAAACAATCCCGAAGGATTGAGGCGATGGATTATGAGTTTGAAAATGTAAAGATTACAGGAATTGGCTCCCAAGCCATCACCTTTACATTTGACCTTGTTCTTGAAAACACAAGCGATTTAGACTTAAAGGTTTACGGCATCAACTTCAAAGTGATGTGGAACAACCAACAGGTTGGCTCCGTTCAATCTACGCAGTCCTATCTTGTTCAAAGACGCAGTACACAAGTAGTTCCTTTGACCTTATCGCTTACCCGTGATGAATTGAATGGTGCTCTACGTGATGCGTTTAGCAACCTTCAAAACTTCTTGTCAGGAATCATTCGGATTTCAGGCACAATGAATGTAGGCGCAGACTTCATAAAAATCAATGATTACCCCTTTGATTACCAAGAAACTGCCGCTAATTTAGTCGGATATTCATTATCATCAATTATCCGATAAATGCAAGATTTCATCAAAGACATCGCAATGAGCGAAACGAGGTCGGTTTTCAAAAAAGCACTCGTGAATTTTGCCAAAAAAAACGAGGTGCAATGCACTGAAAATCAACTCTTAATAAGAGCAAATTCAGAAGGAACCCCGTTCTACACCTATTGTATTGCTTTTCAAGAAAAGAGTCGCGTTAGCTTCAAAGAGGTGCTCGGAGTCAAGATAGACTTCAAGAATAGAGAGCAAATTGCAGAGCCTTTCATCACTAAAACCATTGGTAGATTGAGTGAGGAGCACAAATGCGATGTGGATGATGTCAAAATTTATGCTTGCACTTTTGATGAGAAAGCAAAGGACGTTTACTTATTCGCCTATACCAAAAATCAAAAAATCGGACAAATTAGTTTCGATTGGTTATTCAGCTAAATCATGCCAATATCAATTTTAGGTAACGAAATTTTTACAAAACAACTGACCAACACGTCTCTTGTAATTACAGAAGACATGGGTGTTGGCTCTATCAGCGTGTATTCGACGACAGGAACAGGAACGATTCTTGGAACGGGTACTCTCGGTGCAGAAACGAGTAGCGCGGTTGACGTGGCCGAAGGAAATTCCATTACCATTTCAGTATTGCAAAAGACGATTGGGCCGCTGACAATTACTGCACCAAGCGGATGCACATTGATTATTATCGCAAATAACGCATGATGACTAAAACAGAATTAAAAAAGAGTTTGGTGGGCATAGTGTCAGTTAGTTTGTCATTCGCTCTTGGCATTACTCTTTATCAAGCATTTTTGGTGGCCGATATGTCTGATTTAGAAGACAAAAAGTTGGTTTCAAAACCACAGAAAAGTGCTCCAAAGCCTTCAAAGCCAAAGCCTATGAAAGATTTTTCAGGTCATGGCAAAGCGGTAAGTGACAACAAAGACGATTCCCAACGGCAATCTCAAAACAGAGAAATGGTGCAGTCTGCATCGTCTTCTCAAATGCTTGGTAAATGAAAAAGCGTAAAAAAATATTGATTTCTGCATTAGCCGCCCTTGCAGGAGGCGGTATTTTGTATGCGCTTTATTCTAAAGACGAAGAGCAGGACGATTCAGGGAAAGTCATTGGTGTACAGCCACCATCAGGAGGAAGCGACCCAACACAAGAGACCGAGGAGGAAGTTCTTGGCGGTGGTGGTGGAGGGGGCGTTGGCGGTGGTGGTGGCGGTGGCGGTGGCGGTGCAAATTTACTTTTGTGCAGAGGTTTGGATGAGGAAGGAAATGAAACAACCGAATTGGTTAATCCAAGTGAATCATGTCCTGACTACGCGCCATTCTCTGACGATTTAGAATACGATGACTTCGTTTATGACTCATTCAATTGCTTTGATGTCGATGAGGATGGAGAGGTTATAGCGCAAGAAAAAGAATTTACAGAGGTATGTGGCGTGGATTACCCTGAATATCCCTTCGATACTCAAAACGATGCCCTGCTTTATGCTTCTGACCCTGAAACGTATGAGGGGTGTACAGATGAGACCGCATTCAATTTCAATGAAGAGGCTTTAATTGATGACGGCTCATGCGAGGCGGTGGTAGAAGGATGTAAGGTGGAGGGCGCAGAAAACTTTGATGCTGAAGCCAACACAGAAAACAATGACTTGTGTGAGTTCCCGCCCGAAGCTGTTTTAGGATGCACGAATGACACCGCAAAGAATTTTGACGAATCCGCTGATACGGATGATGGCTCTTGCCTATATGATGTGACTTGTTATTTCATTACCGATGCCCCCTACTCTGTTTCGTCAGAAGTAATTGAATTGGGTGAAGGGATGACGTGTGAAGGAGATGTTGCACCAACGTATCTCGACTTGGTTTATGAGGGCGGTGTGGTATCGGATTTCATGCAGTCAGGATACTACAACACATCAGAAAATGCCACAGCCTACCTAAACGGGGCGCAAGACCAAGCCGACGAAATGGGTGGCTCTTCTAATGAATATTCGACTTGTTTCTTTATCAGCAACGATGGTGAGGTGGAATCTTCTACAACCTTTACTATTGAAGAAGGTGAGGATTGTACTACAATCGAATATGGAATTCCTCTATTCAACACATTTGAAGATGCAGAAGAATCTCTGCTCGATTTGTATGAAATGCAGGTTCAGTCTTGCTACAATTGGGACTCGCAAGGGGTGTATATTTTAGATGACCTACCCTATATTGATGGTGATACAGGTGATATTATTACTTGTGAATCTTTGGGGTATTTTTCTTTGAGTATTGGTGGTGAAGCTGACGCAGAAGAGGCTTATGGAGAATATTTGTCTACACTTGTCGTTCCTGAACCCGACACCGAACAAGAAGGTGAACCCATTGACAATTCAGCCATCGCAAATGGCGACATCAATGATTGTTCCCTTGGCGGAGCAGTAAGCGCGGAGGTTATGAACGATTTTTTGTTGCAATTTGGCTCTATTACTTCTCAAGCGGCCAATGATTTACTTGGATTTGAATGTTTCGATACTGAAACAGGGGCAAATATCTATACGCCCGTTGTTCCCGCAGGATTTATACCTACTGCCTCTGAAGGTCAAAATAGGGTTTTGGAGTGTTTTGGAGGTGTAATGACTGAAACAGCAATATCTCTTTACACGCAGGTTACATCGATGTCTTATCCCTTATCTCCAAATGATTTTAATTCGACAATTGGATTTCCATGTCTGAATGATGCAGGTCAAGTGGTCAACCCACAACAACCTGATACGGGAGGTGGAGATACGAGTGTGATTGATGATTCAGGCGAAACTCCTGACCCTATTGTGGGTGAGCCTCCCGTGGCAGTTGGCGACGACAGCGATACGATGCCACCTG
>CEVS01077443.1_pt1 | contig 18369 bp, 17 predicted proteins | sample 361571 | NCBI WGS metagenome assembly CEVS01 (sample SAMEA2623850, study PRJEB7988) | marine metagenome | isolation source: saline water (ENVO:00002010), including | reverse complement strand
GCTTTTAAGGGCGTTATTTCAGGAGTAACAGAGTGGGGTATTTACGTAGAAATTATAGAAAACAAATGTGAAGGCATGGTGAGGGTAACAGATATTAAAGGAGATTATTTTATATTTGATACAGAAAACTATGCATTGGTAGGAGAAAAAACAAATAAAAAATACCAACTGGGAGACCCAGTATCGGTACAAGTAAAAAAAGCAGACCTAGAAAAAAGACATCTAGATTTTATTTTAAATTAATTTAAAACGATGAAATATTTACAGATAATATTATTTATAGTTTGCACACAACTTTTTTCGCAAACAGCAATAACAAAAACTCTTGGGGAGTTTTCAGAACTAAAAGTTTATGACCTTATTAACGCTGAACTTATAAATGGACCAGAAAACAAAATTGAAATTTCTGGGGCCAATAGCGAACACATCAGCATTGTACAAAAAAACGGTACTCTAAAAATTAGAATGAAAATAAAATATAAATTTAACGGCGCAGACACACAGGTTAAAGTTTATTACACAGGAATAGATATAATTGATGCAAATGAAGGCTCTTTTATTTTTTCAAAAGATTCTATTAAACAATACGAGATATTTCTGAAGGCTCAAGAGGGCTCCAAAATTTCTGTAAAAACAGAGACTAAACGATTGCTCGTAAAAAGCGTTACTGGAAGCACAGTAACAGCAGCAGGCACAAGCGAAAATCAAGAAATCACTATTAGAACAGGGGGCGTCTATAAAGGCTATAATAATACCGCAGAAAACACGGATTTAAGTATAAAATACGGAGGCGAAGCATATGTAAGAACGACAAATGTTTTAGATGTCAATATATTTTCAGGAGGAGACACTTTTATTTATGGAACTCCAAAACAACTAAAACAAAGGAAAATATTTGGAGGAAGAATAATTTTTAAAAACTAGTTTGGTTTGTTAGAGGATATTCAAGCCGCTATCCCTTTAGGTTTTTTACTGGCCTTTATGATAGGCCCTGTTTTTTTTATACTATTAGAGACAAGTGTTATTAAAGGATTTAGGGCTGCTGTTGCTTTTGATTTAGGGGTTGTTTTCTCAGATATACTTTTTATTTTATTAGCATATTTTAGTAGTTACCAGCTTTTAGAAAACCTTAGTAACCAACCGGGGCTGTATATTTTTGGAGGAACCCTATTAGCAGCTTACGGCACAATTATTTTTTTTAAAAAAACTAAAACAACACACCATAGATCAAAAATAAGCCCAGAAAAAGCAAACCTTTTAGAGCTGTTTGTGAAAGGTTTTTTTCTAAACGGGATTAATGTTGGGGTTTTGGTTTTTTGGCTTGGCTTAGTCATTGTAATTGGGCCAAGTCTGGATGGAAAACCAAAAAGGGTTTTGTTGTTTTTCAGCACGCTTCTTATAACCTATTTTATAATAGACCTTTTAAAGATAGCACTCTCAAAACGCCTTCAAAGGCAACTCACCCCCCACATCGTTTTAAACGTAAAGAAAGCAGTAGGAGCGGTTATTGTTGTTTTTGGAATGGTATTAATTGCTAAGGGCTTTTTACCAAAAGAACAACTAAATCCGTCAGAAATAATCAAAGAAATAGGACAATAAAAAAACCACAACAGAGTTGTGGTTTTAGAGGCGTCTAGCGGATTCGAACCGCTGTAAAAGGTTTTGCAGACCTCTGCCTAGCCACTCGGCCAAGACGCCAAAAAGGAACGCAAATTTAATCAAAAATAGGCCACATACAATAGATTTAGAAATTAATCTAGAAAAAGGGACAATTGTAGGATTATAATGAATTCTAAAACAAGCATACATTTCATAATCAATACAATTTCAGGGAAAGGAAACAACACCCTAAACCAAAACCTAGTCAACTCTGTCTTTAACCCAAAAGAATACCACACGGTATTAAAAAAAACTAAAACCCCCACAGACATAATTAACTTCACAAAAGAATCTCTAAAAGATCGCCCATGCACCATTGTTGCTTGTGGAGGAGACGGTACGATAAATGAAGTTGGCTCACTCTTGGTTAACTCTTTAACAAAACTTGGGATTATACGCTTTGGATCTGGCAACAGTCTTGCGCGTTCGCTCAATATACCCAAACAGGTTTTTTATGCGCTTAAAGTAATAAAAGCAGGACAAACCAAAAAAATTGATGTTGGCCTCATAAATAACCGTCATTTTTTTTGTAATTTAAGTCTTGGTGTCACCGCTAAAATCATACACCATTACAGCACAAACCAGAACAGAGGTCTCTCTGCTTACATGCTGGCCATAACTAGAGTCATTTTTAAAAAAGCAACCCCCCGTACAATAAAAATAAAAATAGATAAAAAGGAAATTGAACTAAAACCATACCTTTTTTTCATTTCAAATTCAGGACTAATAGGATATAATTTATCTTTAACCCCAGGAACCCCTTTAGACGATGGGCAGCTTAACCTTTTGTATACAGATGAAATGAGCTTTATAGAAAAACTTGTTTTTATTTACTCTGTGGTTACAAAATCTGTGCTAAAATCAGAAAAGATACACCGCATCAAATTTGAGTCTTTAGACCTATTTAGCATACCTAAAGAAAAATTTTTAATACAAATTGATGGAGAGTCGGTCTTAACAAAAAAAGACACACTTCAAATAAGCATTAAAAAGAAGGCTTTACAAGTATTAACCTCAAAACCCTAAGAACGGCTCATTTCTAATACCACAACCACTTTTTCAACATCACCACCAAGAGGCGGGTTTATTTTTGCAACCGACACATTAACCCACCGTATCAAAGGACAGGCATCAAAAACCCCATCAATAATACGACCGGCAACAGTCTCCAACAACTTAGATGGTTTTTTCATTTCTCGGACGACGACAGCGTTAAGCGCGACATAATCAACAGTGTCTTTTAGTTCGTCTGAAAGAGAAGCGTTTTTTAAATCAGCCATTACTGCTAAATCGACCCGGTAATGACTACCGATAATTCTTTCTTCAGGAAGACAACCGTGGTGCGCAAAAACTCGAATATTTTCAACTTTAACAAGGCCCATGGGAAAAAAATTAAAAATTAATTTTACAAAAATAATATTTCTTAGAAAGATATGCGTTTACAAATTATATAAAAGAATAGTTTTGTATTTTTAACCTGATGATAAATAACAGTTTTATGGCGAACAACCCCCTTAATTTTATTGAACAAATTATTGAAGAAGACCTAAGCAAAGGGCTTTTAAAGTCTGATTTATGTTTTCGCTTTCCTCCAGAGCCCAACGGTTATTTACACATAGGACACACTAAAGCGATCAGCATAAGCTTTGGCCTTGGAAAAAAATATGGTGCCCCTGTAAACCTTAGGTTTGACGATACCAACCCAACAAAAGAAGATCAGGAATATGTAGATGCCATAAAAAAGGACATATCTTGGCTTGGCTATCAATGGGACAAGGAGTGTTATTCCTCCGACTATTTTGATCAGCTCTTTTACTGGGCCTTACAATTAATAAAAGATGATAAGGCTTACGTAGACTCTCAGCCAAGTACATTGATGGCAGAGCAAAAGGGAACTCCAACACAAGTCGGAACTAACAGCCCTTTTAGAAACAGAACAGAACAGGAAAACTTACTGCTCTTTAAGCAAATGCGTGAGGGTAAATTCAAAGCGGGCGAGCATGTGTTACGCGCAAAAATAGATATGAAGCACCCCAACATGTTAATGCGAGACCCCATAATGTATCGCATTATTCACGCACCACACCAACGAACAGGAGATGAATGGTGTATTTATCCCATGTATGATTGGGCCCACGGGGAAAGCGACTACATAGAGCAAATATCACACTCTTTGTGTTCTTTAGAGTTTAAACCCCATAGAGAGCTATACGACTGGTTTAAGGCCGCAGTATATAGGCATTCCAAAAAAAGACTCCCTATGAAACCAAAACAAAGAGAATTCGCACGACTTAACCTCAGCTACACCATAATGAGTAAGCGCAAGCTTCTTACGCTTGTAGAGAAAGGCATCGTTTCGGGGTGGGACGACCCCAGGATGCCCACTATTTCAGGGTTTAGACGCCGCGGATATACCCCAAAAGCCATTAAAAAGTTTATAGAAACTATTGGGGTTGCTAAACGCGACAACATTATAGACATATCGTTATTAGAATTTTGTGTTCGAGAAGACCTAAATATAACAGCAAACCGCATTATGGCGGTTCTTGATCCTATAAAAGTCATTATAGACAACTACCCAGAAGGCAAAACAGAGTGGTTAGAGTCAGAGAATAACCCAGAAGACAAAGCTTCAGGAACACGCAAAACGCCTTTTTCAAAGACCCTTTTTATTGAACGTGAAGATTTCAAAGAGTACGCAACAGCCAAATATTTTCGCCTGGCTATAGGAAAAGAAGTGCGCTTAAAGAATGCATATATAATTAAAGCGAAAAGCGTTGAAAAAGACGAAAATGGTGCTGCTCAGGTGGTGCACTGTACATGTGATACCAAAAGCTTGAGTGGAAGTGGGAACGATGCTAGTTTAAGAAAAATTAAAGGAACGTTACATTGGGTTTCTGCTAAACACGCCAGAACAATAGAAGTAAGAGATTATGACCGTCTGTTTTCTCACCCGGCCCCAGACACACAAGAAAAAGATTTTATGAATTATCTCAACCCAAACTCATTTGGTAAAATAACAGCCTATATAGAACCAAATATTTTCAACTTAGAACCCTATAGCCATTATCAGTTTCAGCGCAAAGGCTACTTTTCTATAGACCCAGACAGCACAGAGAGTGCTCCGGTCTTTAATAAAACAGTTGGGCTTAGAGACACCTGGAGCAAACAGAAGCAGAAACAAACGCTTCAAAAACCACAACGAACTCAAAAATCTCAACGAAAAGCAATTGATTTTATCAAGCAGCTCGGTAAAAAACACACCAACCTGTCTGAGGCAAAGCAAATAAGAAATAAGGAAAACATACAAAAACTCGCTCAAGACGTAAGTTATGATGAGCTATCTCCCCTTTTTACAACGGCCGAAAAAAAAGTGGGAACACGCATCGCAGCTATGATTGTATTAAAAGAGCTGCTTAAATCTGGTCAAAAAGCGAACCCAGAAATAAAAGAATTTATTGAAAAGGCCTCAAAGGACAGCAACCCATTGTTGCGGGCAGAAGCTTTAATATAAAAATAAACTACTCCTCCCTTTTCTTGTTTTTACTGTTTTTCATCGCCTCTCCAATTTGATTGCTAGCGGTAAAACTAGCAACCATATCATTTAGCATGTTGCTTCCTGCTTGAGGAGAATTAGGTAATAAGATAAGGTTGCTATTTGACTCCCCCCCGATAGACTGAAGCGTATCGTAGTGTTGGGTAACTACAATTAGTGCAGAGGCCTCTTGAGAATTTATACCGACCTTATTAAGGACTTCAACAGACTCTTCTAGGCCGCGAGCAATTTCCCTCCTCTGATCGGCAATACCCTGCCCCTGCAAGCGCTTGCTTTCTGCTTCTGCTTTTGCTTTTTCTACAATAAGAATTCTAGCCGCATCACCTTCAAATTGGGCCGCAATTTTTTCTCTTTCTGAAGCGTTAATACGGTTCATAGCTTCTTTTACTTGTGCATCAGGATCGATGTCTGTCACCAGCGTTTTAATGATATCATACCCATAATCCATCATCGCCTCATTAAGTTCAGTCTTAACAGCAATAGCGATGTCGTCTTTTTTAACAAAAACATCATCTAGTTTCATTTTTGGTACCTCAGCGCGGACCACATCAAAAACGTAAGACGTAATTTGCTCGTGGGGATAGTCTAGCTTGTAGAAGGCTTCATATACTTTTTCCTTTACAACCTTATATTGGACAGAAATTTTCAATCGAACAAAAACATCATCTAACGTTTTGGTTTCTACAATGACATCTAATTGCTGGATTTTTAAACTTAGGCGCCCCGCAATACGATCGATTAAAGGAATTTTTAACTGTAAGCCAGATTGGCGAATACTTTGGAATCTACCAAAGCGCTCAATAATAGCGGCGGTTTGTTGCTTTACGATAAAAAAAGCCGTCAAAAGAACAACAACACCTAAAAATATAAATGGAAACAAAACAAAAGAAGATAAAGACATAACGAAATTTAAGGATTTAAACAATAAAATTTAAAGATAAACAAATAAGCTTAAAAACTAGACTAACAATCCTTTTTTTATAAGCTCAAGCCCCGACTCAATTAACCCACTCAAGGATGGGTTTTTTAAAGCCAAACAAGAGAGATGTTTTTTTATACTCAACTGCAGCGCGGAGCCTTTTGATAGTTCTAAAACTTCAAGCGGCAGCAGCCAGTTATTAGGGCATTCCCTTTTTAACTTACCGAAAACATTTTCTAAGTCTTTTTCTAAAAAAGACTTAGATGTTCTAATGTCTCTTATTTCTTGAGCGACCCGATTTAGGGTGAGTGTTTTGTTATTAATTTCTTTAGAGAAGGAAGGCGCTTGAGTGGCGCGGTAAAGGTTGGGAAACGAGCAAGGGTCTGCAGCTCCTGCAAAAGCAGATACAACAGTATTACCAATTGCCATATCAAACACACCAAACTCTGGTTTAAATAAAACCTCCTCTTTATAGGTAACAGTACAATTGGATAACTGAATAAGCATAATTTTTCCGGTAACATTTCTCATTCCAGTAATATTAACCCCCTTTACTTTGATACCACTTTCAAACTCAAAATAAAGCTCCTTTCCGTCATAAAAGTCATAAGCCTTTAAGTCAACAGCCGTCATGTTTTCAAGGGGCAAGCTTATGCTCTTTAACATTCCTAGCGGAGAACTGTAGCCGTCTTTATGAAATGAAATGTCATGACCTATCAGCTCTTTTTCTCTGTACGCAAGGGCTGTGGCTCCAGAGGTTTTAAAAAAAACAACCTCTTTTTTTTCATTAAGAATTATTCTAGTAAAAATTCCAGAAATTTGAAGCCCCGTGTTTAATTCAATTGTGCCAACAGATTCAGAATCAATTAATTTTTCAAGCCCCCGGTAGCCGCCTGTACGAACGCTTAAAGTATCTGCAAACTCTTCTAAAACCTCCATTAAATAAGCAAAATCAGGGGCGACATAAAGTTGAGGCTGGGGTTTTGTGATGTCAAAACCCATTTTGACAACATCTAAAGAATAGGGGATTTTTTTAACCTCTGGGCCTAAGCATTGAGCGCTCTCCCCAATGGACGAAAGCAGGCCTGCGCCATATATTTTTGGGTTTTCTAATGGGCCCACAAGACCATATTCAACACTCCACCACTGCATGTTCCTAACCCCTGCCATTTCAGAAGGATTACACTCTTCTTCTTGTAGTTTCTTAACCGCTGCTTCGGCGCGAAGGATCTTTTTTTTCTCCGCAGAACCCGCTTCTTTTAAGATTGACAATTGACGCACCGCCTCATACAGCGCAACATCGTGTTTAGACAAGATTGCCTTGGACCCGATTTTTCCTAAGCGTCTCAAAAACTCCGCATAGTCAGGGTTAGCAATAATGGGCGCGTGTCCGGACGCCTCATGAATGATATCAGGGGCGGGTGTATAGTCTATATGTTCTAGTTGCCTGATATCTGAAGCAATTACCAAAACCTTATTAGCTTGAAACTCCATAAAAGCATTTGGGGGAATAAAACCATCTACAGCAACCGCAGCCCAACCAATTTCTTTTAAAATACGGCTCATTCCATATATGCTGGGGATCGTTTCAACAGAAATACCAGCCATTTTTAAGCCATCAATATATGATTCATGCGCAACGGTTTTTAAAAAAGCGGTGTTTTTTCGCATAACGAACCGCCAAACCGCTTGATCCATTGCGGTGTATTGTTCATAATTTTGAGGTACAATAAACTGCTTGAGGTGCTCGGGAAGGCGAGCTAATATTTTTTCGGAAGAGTCTATCCCATAAACAGAAACCATAGGGAGGGATTTTAAAACACCGTCCACCAACAAGCACTGACGTGTTTAATTTAGGCTCCACTAAATTAATAAAAAACAAACAAATTAACTAAAAGACAAAAAAACCTCAGCTCCTGAAATTAAAGAATCACTATGCTCAAAGAAAATCACATTATCTTTGTAAGCGGCTTCAATCATAAAGCACCTACCTCTAAAAAAGCTTTTAATAACCCGTGCTTTAAAAGGCCCATTTGATGTCAATCTAATTTGATGGGCATAATATATGTGGCCATCAATACAATTGTGTTCTGAAAAAAAAGCGGCAACAGAGGCGTGTTGAGGATTTTTAAATAACACATCAGGAGGTCCTGAAGCCAAAGCTTTTCCTTCTTGAAGAACGAATAGATTGTTAGCAAATGAAAAAACGTCATTTTTGTCGTGGGTGGCCACTACACAAGCAATTTTTTTTGACTTTAAGTATTTAAAAAGCTCTCTCCTCAATGGCCTTTTTTTAAAACTATCAATGTGGCTAAAAGGCTCGTCCAACAAAATAATTTCGGGGTCCCCAGCCAAGGCTTTTGCTAAAGCAACACGTTGCTTTTGACCCTCACTAAGGAATTTAACCCCGACTGTCGTAAACTTACTCAAACCAACAACACCAAGCAGCTCATCTATGCGCCGTTTTTTTTCAACAGGGTAAATTCTTGAAAGATTAGAGCCAATATTTTCTGCAACAGATTTAAAAGGCATTAAATCAAACTCCTGAGAGACATACTTCATAAACTCAGGGCCAGCGATAAGCTTATTTTTAGGCCCCAAAATTTCTTGGTTTTTCCAAGAAATTAAACCAGAATCAACATCTAAAACGCCGTAAATCAATTTCAGGAGTGTGCTTTTGCTTGAGCCACTTTCTCCTAAAAGCCCCAAAACTTCACCCGCTTTTACATCAAACGAGATTGCATCAACAGCCAAAAAACTACCGTAACTAAAAGAAATATTTTTAACCGAAAGCATAACTCTAGACTATAAAACCTTGGCTATGATGTGTTCTGCGATTTGGACAGCATTAGTCGCCGCACCTTTCCTTAAGTTGTCGGCAACAATCCACATATTTAATGTTTTGGCAGAGCTTTCGTCGCGGCGGATTCTACCTACAAAAACATCATCTTTATCATATGCATAAAGAGGCATCGGATAGGTGTTTGTCTCAGGATTATCTTGTACGATTACACCGGGGCTACTGTCAAGTAAATCCCGGACATCGTCAAGATGGAAATCCATTTCAAACTCAACATTAACAGACTCTGAATGCCCTCCTGCTGTAGGAATCCTAACCGCTGTTGCTGAGACCGCAAAACTATTATCGTTTAGAATTTTTTGAGGCTCTTTAGCCAGCTTTATTTCTTCTTTAGTATAACCATTTTCTAAAAACACATCGCAGTGTGGCAGCGCGTTTTTGAAAATCGGATACGGATAAACCATAGGGCCCTTTATTCCTTGAATTTCATTTTCCATTTGTTGAACCGCTTTGACACCAGTACCAGAAACAGATTGGTAGGTAGAAACAATAACTCGCTTCATTTTGTAAACCCTGTGTAATGGCGCCAAAGCCAAAACCAATTGAATAGTAGAGCAATTAGGGTTGGCAATTATTTTATCTTCCAAAGTAATAGCGTTTGCGTTAATCTCAGGAACAACCAATTTCTTAGTTGGATCCATTCTCCAAGCCGAAGAATTGTCGATTACGACACAATTTACAGCAGCGAATTTTGGCGCCCAATCTAGAGAGACACTCCTTCCTGCTGAAAAAATAGCGATTTTTGGGTGCATTTTAATTGCAGCCTCCAACCCAACAATTTTATGGGTTTTACCCTTGAAAAGAATGGACTTTCCTACACTTTTTTCAGAGGCTACCGGAATAAGTTCTGTCAACGGAAAGCCTCTTTCCTCCAAAAGCTTAATCATGATGGTTCCAACCATTCCTGTTACCCCTACGACTGCGACTTTCATTTTCACGAAATTTAAAATTACCCACAAAATTAGTAAATCCCACAATATTTATTAAGCCTTTTGGAAACAAAAAAACCCCCTTCCTTTTTTTGGTCTGTTAATTTCATCCCAAAGCCCATCAATATGATTTTGTGTAAATATCCTAAGTAAATCTTGTGTTGGTTTATCCCTAATTGAACAGCAGACTACCCAAACAAACAAGTGCAATTAACACTAAAAGAAATAAAAGCTTTTTCCACAGTAAAATGCCTATTCAATAAGAATACGCTTGATACGTCTGGAAAGCGCTGTAAGAAGTTCGTAAGAAATTGTTTTTGCACTTTCCGCTAAATGTTCTGCGGAAGCGAATGCACCAAAGACCACAACATGGTCCCCTTCTTGACAATCAATATCACTCACATCAACCATCATCATATCCATACAGACATTTCCTACAATCGGCGCTTTTTTGTTTTGAATATTGACGTAGCCGACCCCATTTCCATACTGCCTCCCTATGCCGTCAGAATGACCAAGGGGTAGGGTTGCAATGGTCTTATTAGTATCAGCGACATAAGCTCTATTGTACCCAACACTATCTCCTTTTTTTAGTTTGTGTATTTGCGAAATAACAGATTTGAGCGACAATACAGGCAACAAATCATTGGAATATCCAATACGGTTGTCGTAGCCATATAGGCCGATACCGCAACGAACCATTTCAAACGCAGCCTCTGGGTAATTGACTGCGCCGGAGGTATTACAAAGGTGTCGCACAGGAAGTTTTCCATAACCACTCTCAAACCTTTCACAAATTTCGGAAAATTGTTCTATCTGCCCCAAAGTAAAAGCACGCTCTTCCAAGTCCTCACTCGCAGCGAGGTGTGAAAATATAGACTTTACTTTGATTGTGGTTTCTTTGGACAACTCAAGGGCGATTCTGTTTGAAGCACTGTTTTGAAAACCTAGCCGGTTCAGCCCTGTATTAAACTTAATATGTACGGGAAAATTTATTTGTTTCATTTCTGCCGCCGTTGCAACAAAAGCGCTTAAAACACGTTCAGAATAAAGACTAGGCTCTAGACTAAACTCAATTGCTTTTCCAAAGTTAATGGGCTGAGGGTGTAGTACAAGGACGGGAGTCATTACGCCAGCCTTACGAAGTGCAACACCTTCCTCAACGTAAGCTACGGCAAAATAATCCACACCAAGCTTTTCTAAGTATTTTGCCACAACAACAGCATCACTACCATATGCAAAAGCTTTTACAACCGCTAAAAACAAGGTTTTTTGGGGTATTATTGACTTCAAAAAAAGATAATTTTTTTTAAGTGCGGACAGATTTATTTCTAAAACGGTTTCATTTACCACGGCTTAAGCTTTCTTGTTTTTAGAATTCACATTAGCCTGGCGATTGACCATTTTGTACTGCTTTTTTTCGTCTCCCATCGCTTTGTAAAACGCACAGCGACTCAAGGGCTCATACTCATTTATCTCTCCAAGCAACACCAAATCATCGTTGCTTCCTTTTCGAAAGCTAAACTGCGCTAAATTTCCGGTTCTTGTACAAACGGCGTGTACCTTTGTTACATACTCTGCGGTTGCCATTAAATTAGGCATTGGCCCAAAAGGGTTTCCTTTAAAATCCATATCCAGCCCAGCAACAATGACACGAACCCCTTTGTTGGCAAGAGTATTACAAACACTTACAATTTCATCATCAAAAAACTGCGCTTCATCAATACCAATGACATCGCAGCCTACTGCAAGCTGCGGAATGTTTGAGGCAGAAGGGACAGAGGTTGAAAGAATTTCATTTGAATCATGAGACACCAGTTTGTTTTCGCCATAACGGACATCAATATTGGGCTTAAAGATTTCAACTCTTTGTTTAGCAAATTGAGCCCTCTTAAGGCGACGAATGAGCTCTTCTGTTTTACCAGAAAACATCGACCCGCAGATAACTTCAATCCACCCAAATTGTTCTTTCGCGTTTACTGTATTTTCAAGAAACATTTTGTAATTTTAGCACAAGCAAAGATTGTATCAATGAATATATTAAACCACTGTAAATTTACTAAAAATTAAAGCATCTATCTAAAACTAATTTATCAGCTTTATTTTACAGCCGCCAGGCCAAAATTTAACCAATATTAAAAACATATGAAAAAGAAATTAGAATCTCAACTTATAAGTATTGCCCATCGTGTTTTAAAGCTGACAGGAAGGGAAGACTTAAATAAAATGCAAACAGAAGTTGCCTTACTCTATCAAAAGATTTCGATTCTCAAGTTTTTAGAAACGCACTTCAATGATGAAATACGTGGCGAGGTTGAGACAGACACGTCATTTTTCAATACCCTTGAAGACGCATTTAACAATAAGGCTTCAGGTACTGTTCAGGAGAACGAAAAAGAATATGTCAGTAATGATAACCAATCCAGCGAAACACTTATGGAACCGGCCATCGAGAAAATTAAGGACATTGTTGCTCAGATGCCTCATGAAACTGTCGTTGTTGATGCTCTAGATGGTAACGCTAATAGCTCGCATGATGTCGAAGAAGGCATGTCTGAATTACCACCTAGCCTTGGACAGCTACCTATTTTTGAAACCCTGCCATCCAATTCTGACGCTGAAATCCAAACGCAAGCATTGGACGACTCCTTATCAACTATTGAAAAGACATCCTTAGACGAGAAATTAAAAAAAATAGGATTTCAAATTGGCCTTAATGATAGGCTCGCTTTTGTTAACCACTTGTTTCAAAACAACAACGAAGATTATGATCGTGTCATTTCTCAACTTAACACTATGGACTCTTTTGAGGAAATTTCAGATTTCATCGAGAACATTATTAAACCAGACTACGGCAACTGGGAAGATAAGGGTGACTACGAAACACGGTTTTTAGAAATCCTCAAGCAAAAGTTTAATTAATATATGGCCTTAGAACCTAAATATGCTGTTTTTGGAAGTGGGAGCTGGGCTACTGCCATTGTAAAAATGCTATGTGAAAATTTACAAACAGTTCATTGGTACGTTCGGAGACCGCAAACAGCGCAGCACATAATCGAAGAAAAACACAATCCTTCTTATTTGTCTTCTGTTGAGTTTGATATAAACCAATTAATCATAAGCACAGATATTAATCACATTGCTGCGGAAGCAGATGTTTTAATTTTTGCAATCCCCTCTGCTTTTATTCATACTCAAATAGAGCTAGTGACGGTTGATATCTCCGCTAAAATAATTGTTTCAGCCGTTAAAGGAATTTTTCCAGAATCTGGACTTTTAGCTGGAGAATATTTTTATAAAATAAAAAAAGTTCCCCAGGATCAAGTTGCGGTTATTGGAGGGCCTTGTCATGCAGAAGAGGTTGCCCTAGAGCGTTTATCTTATTTAACCATCGCCTGCAAAAGTAGGACTAACGCAGAAGAAATCTCATCCAAACTTTCCAGTCATTATATTCACACAAACATCCACGATGATGTAATTGGTGTAGAGTATGCCGCGATGTTAAAAAACATATATGCTATTGCGGCAGGAATTTCTCACGGCCTTGGCTATGGGGATAACTTCCAAAGCGTTTTAATGAGTAACGCCATTCGGGAAATGAAAAGCTATATTAAAACGGTATATAAAATGAAGCGGAAAATTAATGAAACAGTCTATTTAGGAGACCTTTTGGTAACTGGCTACTCTACTTTTTCACGCAATAGAATGTTTGGCAATATGATTGGTAAAGGATATACTGTTAAATCAGCACAAATAGAGATGAGTATGGTTGCCGAAGGATATTATGCAACAAAAAGCGCTTTCGAAACCAACAATAACAAATCAACCCCAGCAAGCACACCAATTATCAACGCGGTTTATAATATTTTACACAAAAACCAAAACCCTAAACAAGCATTTAAGACTCTTGCTAATAAATTAGATTAAATTTTTAAATCAGGATGTGCTTTTAAACTGCTCTAAGAATCGCAGGTTGTTTTCGCTTAAAAGACGGATATCGTTGATTTGATGAAGCAATAGGGTAATGCGGTCAATACCCATACCAAAAGCAAATCCGGAATATTTTTTAGCATCAATCCCGCAGTTTGTTAATACATTTGGGTCAACCATTCCACACCCCATTATTTCTAACCAACCGGTACCTTTGGTCATTTTGTAGTCTGTTTCCGTTTCTAGGCCCCAGTACACGTCCACCTCAGCACTTGGCTCTGTAAAAGGGAAGTAGGAGGGGCGCAATCGAATTTTAGACTTACCAAAAAGAGCTTCGGTAAAAAACTGAAGAGTTTGTTTAAGGTCAGCAAAACTTACCTCTTTATCGATATATAAACCTTCAATTTGGTGAAAGAAGCAATGAGACCTTGCAGAAATCGCCTCATTTCTATACACTCTGCCAGGGGAGATAGTACGAATTGGCGGGCTGTTGTTTTCCATATAACGAACCTGCACTGAGCTGGTGTGGGTGCGAAGCAAAATATCCGGATCTGTCTGAACAAAAAAGGTGTCTTGCATATCCCTTGCAGGGTGGTGTTCAGGCAAATTAAGTGCAGTAAAATTATGCCAATCATCTTCAATTTCAGGCCCCTCACTTACAGTGAAGCCAATGCGAGAAAAAATATCAAGAATTCGATTTTTCACAAGTGAAATAGGATGCCTGCTGCCAATTAAAAAGGGGTCTCCAGGCAGCGTATAATCCGTGCACCCCTCAGGGCTGATTTGACTTTTAACCACGGAAATTTTTAGGGTATTTACTTTTTCTTGTGCCGCTTTCTTTAATTGATTAATAGCTTGCCCATAGGCTTTTTTTTCGTTACTTGGGACCGACTTGAACGCCTCAAATAAATCATTAAGCACTCCCTTTTTTCCTAAAAATTTAATACGGAAGTTTTCAATGTCAGACAAGTTGTCCCCTGAAAAGTCATCAGCCTCTTTAATAAGTTTTTTTATGTGGTCAATCATTTAAAAAGATAAAATTCAAATTTAATAAAACTTAATCAATATAGCGACCTTACATAAAATACTTTCGAGCAGACTCTTTTTTAATGCCCCCCTCCTTTCCACAAATATTTCGTAAATTTAGGCGGTTCAATAACCTCATTAATAACTGCCTACAAAATATTTTCTATGACCGTAATCGATATAATCTTAGCTGCTTTAATAGGTTTTGGAATCGTTAAAGGTCTATATAGAGGCCTGCTTGTTGAGGTTGCGTCGCTGCTTGCCATATTGATGGGCGCATATGCCGCCGCACGATTCAGCAACTATGCAGGCGCGCTTATAGTTAAGCATTTCGAATGGTCTGAAAATACGGTAAGCATAACCGCCTTTGTCATCACATTTCTTTCCATTTTTTTTGTAATTTCTTTTGTAGGAAAAGCCCTTACTAAACTTGCTAGTTTTGCATCCTTAGGGGTCTTAAATAAAACCCTTGGCGGACTTTTTGGTGGACTCAAGGCAGCAACGCTTATTTCCGTAGCATTAATTGTTTTTGATACGCTCAATACGAGCACGCCTCTTGTTTCGGAAGCATGTATTGCAGAATCCATTTTTTATAAAAAGGTGCAGTCTTTGGCGCCTGCAATATTACCCAATATCGTTGGTGAGAATTCCCAATTTAACCTATCGGGCTTCCCGGAGCTATGAAAGATGAATCATTTAACAAAGATCAACTATTCAGCTATCTGCTTTAAATATATCTTGAAGCTCTCATAAGCCTGGTCTTCTGCGACGAGGCCGGGAATAATGTCAATACGCTCCATCATGTAGCGCGGCTGATCCAAGAGCCCAACAAAAACCAGATTGACGCCTTTCGCCTTTAGGTCCCTAAGCGCGTCTTCCATTACATACAGCCCTGTTTGGTCCATGTACTGCATTCTGCTAAGGCGAAACACAACTGTTTTAGCACTATCAGGAATCTTTTTAAGCATTTCTTGAAACTCAGAAGTGTAGCCAAAAAACAAAGGGCCCTTGACGTGTTTGATGTAAACCTCATTTTTTAGCGCAACAGGAAAGCCTTTTTCATCTGGCCAAGCCTCCTCTTTAAGCGACTCAAGGTTTGATCGTTTTGCAGTGGAATCCCCAATTAATTTCATGAACATTAAGCATGAGATTAAGAGCCCAATTCCAACGGCAAAGATAAGGTCCCAAAAAGTTGACAACAACAAGACTGTTAGCATAATAAGAACCTCAGAACTCAGTTTAATAGGGCCAAGAGAGACGTCTTTTGGTAATACAGGAATAGCCTTCAAGCCTTTGTAGTCCATGACACCAATACCAACAGTTATTAAAATCCCCGAGAGGACCGCTGCAGGAATTTTTGACGCAATTGGCCCAAGAGCAAGTAAAATAAACAAAAGCAAAACGCCAGCAATCATCCCAGAAAGCCTTGTTTTGCCTCCAGATTGGATGTTTACTACGGTTCGAATTGTTGCTCCAGCCCCTGGAATTCCCCCAAACACAGCAGCGATACTGTTTCCAATTCCCTGGCCAACCAATTCTTTGTTAGAATTGTGCTTGGTTTTGGTCATATTATCAGCAACTACACTTGTAAGAAGGGAGTCAATCGCACCAAGCAAAGAAAGAGTAAAAGCTGTAATTATATACGGACTAATACTACTAAAACTAAAGCTAGAAAATATTTCTAGCTGCGGAATAGGAAGGCCCTCAGGAATCTTTTCGATAGGAGTATAGTCTAGGCCCAAAAAGAATGCTGCAGACGAGACAACGATTAATGCGACAAGGGTGCTAGGAACAGCAGAAGTAATCCTTTTAAAACCGTAAATTATAAATATCGTTGCAAGTGAAAGCAACAGCTCAAGAAAGTTTATATTACTCAACGCATTAGGAAGTGTTTTTATCGCTCCAATGGTTCCAGAGGCTTCCTTTGCAGCTAATGTTTTAGCCTCAGCCAAGATCCTTTCGTCACTAATTTTATCCGCTCTATCAGCAGCCCCACTTAAAGCCTCAATGCTCATCAGGCCTTCACCAACCTCATCCTTTAATATTTTTTCCAGAACTATTTCTTTTCCTTGAGTTTTAAATTGGCTAACATAATCAATGTCATTTTTTGGAGCATATCCTAGGCTAGGCTGAATCTGTGTTAATAAGATAATTAGTCCAATGGCAGTCATGAACCCCGAAACAACGGGGTAAGGGATATATTTGATGTATTTTCCCAAACCCAAAACGCCAAGACCAATCTGCATTAGCCCCGCCAGCAAAAAAACCATTAAAATTGAGGGCAAAGCCTTGTTTACATCACCATCATTTGCAGCAATAATTCCGGCAATAATAACCATACTTACAGCTGTCATTGGGGCCGTTGGCCCAGAAATTTGCGTATTGGTTCCACCGAAGAGCGCCGCAAAGAAGCTTATAAAGATTGCACCATAAAGCCCTGCACTTGGGCCTAAACCTGATGACACACCAAAAGCCAGTGCCAGGGGCAAAGCTACAATACCTGCCGTGACACCCCCAAAGGCATCACCTTTAATATTTGAAAACAACTTATTCATTTATTTTTATTTAAGTTAAGAAATTAATAGATCATGATCCGCTGACGGAATGAAAAAGCTCAGACAAAATTAAAATATTTATACATAAAAAAAAAGTAAAAAAACAGCTATAAGCCCTTAAAGGCATCATTAGGAATCCATCCTGTTTTACCATCACTTAATTTAATTTTTGACCAATTCTGCTGAAATGATTCCACTAATCGGATTTTAGCGCCCTCGTGCAGTCTAAAAACAGACTCACTTTTTAGATTGGGCTCCAATCTCACATCAACAGCCTGGCTAAACACAACAGCATAATTTTCTGTGTTTAACAAACGTTCTTTTTGAAAAGTTAAGCTCAGAGCAATAAAAAGCGCAAAAACCGAAAGCGATCCCAGTAGAAAAAATAACCGCTTTTTTCTAGTGCTGGATGATAAATAATAAGCCGTAAAAAATCCTATAAAAACCAACATCAAGCCCAGGCAGACAACCGCCCAAGCATCTAAAGGGAGCAATCTCGCATAAGCGTTTATAAAATTCAAAAACCCTGCTTCGGGGACCGGCTCTATTTTGTCCACAGCCATTTTTTGAGCAAAGGCCAAATTGTTGAGAATCGATTTATCTTTCGGCGCCAAAACCAACGCTTTTTCATAGTAATAAATCGAGCGGCCAACATTGTTTTGTTTATAATAGCAATTTGCTAAATTGTAATATACTTCTGCGGAGTGAAGCCCGCTGTTAAGAATGTTTTCGTAAGCCTGAATGGCTCCGACATAAACCCCCTCATTGTATAGACTGTTTGCCTTTTCGAAGTCAAGCTCGCCCTGAGACCCCCCCAAAAAAAACGACACCAAAAACAATAAAACCAATGTTCTCATATTATCTTAACTGTTTGTCTAAGCGGTTAATAATTTCAGAAGCGGCGATGTAATCTCGCTTCATATCAGAATTTTGAA
>CEVS01064146.1_pt1 | contig 18373 bp, 10 predicted proteins | sample 361571 | NCBI WGS metagenome assembly CEVS01 (sample SAMEA2623850, study PRJEB7988) | marine metagenome | isolation source: saline water (ENVO:00002010), including | reverse complement strand
GCTTTGTTGCCTTTATCATAAAATTTAGCAAAGTCAGAACCTAATCCCTCTACTAAGCCAGTTAATTCATCGTATCTACTCATTGTTTATAAATTTAATTTAAAAATAGTACGAATACAATTTATAAAAAAAAGCTTAATATTTGATAAGAAAATGACCTTTTTTGGTGTTTTTAGGAGAAAACAGCACCTTTTTCACCCATTTTTTGATAAATACCTTTATCAAGTTTGATTTTAACCTCCTTAAATGCGGTTATTGTCTCTTCTACATCAGATATAGAATGAGCAGCAGTAGGAATAATTCTAAGCATTATAACTCCCTTAGGAACGACAGGATAAATAACACCAGAGCAAAAAATACTGTACTCTGTCCTTAAATCCTTTATTAGATTTGTACACTCGAATACATCTCCCTTCAACAGAACTGGAGTAACTGGTGATTCAGTGGTACCAATATCAAATCCATTAGATTTCAAACCATCCTGAATAGCATGAACTATTTGCCATAATTTATTTTTAAATTCTGGACTATTTTTTATAAGACTTAATCTCTTGATATTACCAACGACTAATGGCATTGGTAATGACTTAGCAAAAATCTGTGATCTTATTTTATATCTTAAGTTATCTATGATGTCTGCATTTCCAGATACAAAAGCACCAATGCTTGCCATAGATTTAGCAAATGTTGAGAAAAATAAATCAATTTCATCTTGAACTCCTTGCTCCTCACCACATCCCGCACCAGTCTCACCCATTGTACCAAATCCGTGAGCATCATCAACAAATAACCTGAAATTATAATCTTTCTTTAACTCTACTATTTTTGATAGGGCTCCCATATTTCCTGACATACCAAAAACTCCCTCTGTTATTACCAAGATACCTCCTCCTGTCTCCTTAACTATCTTAGAAGCTCTGTCTAATTGATCTTTTAAATTATCAATATTGTTGTGAGGATAAACGAAACGTTTTCCAATATGTAACCTGAGACCATCTATTATACATGCGTGACACTCAGAATCATAAACAATAACGTCTTTCCTATCAACCAACGCATCAATTACAGACAATACTCCCTGGTAGCCGTAATTTAATAATATACTGTCTTCCTTACTTACAAATTCAGATAGATCTCTCTCTAACTGTTGGTGATGGATTGAGTTACCAGACATCATTCTTGCTCCCATGGGATAGGAAAGCCCCCAATCTTTTGCCGCATCTGCATCTGCCTTTCTTACTTCTGGATTGTTAGCAAGACCTAAATAATTATTTAAACTCCAGTTTAGTACATCATTTCCTTTAAACCTCATTCTAGGACCAATCTCCCCTTCGAGCATAGGAAACATGTAGTAGTTGTCATCGATATGTGATAGAGAACCTAAAGGGCCTTTATCTTTTAAAATTTTTTCAAATAGATCCACTTCCTTTTAATTTTTCTTCAAAATTAATAACTAAATATTTAAAAAATATAATTAATTGAACTTAAAACTTAACCTCAACAGAAACACCTGAATCGCCTTTACTCTTGTCCTTCTCGCTATCCTTTATTTTGACAACAGAGCCATCTTTTAACTTCTGAGATATTGCTATATATGGACCCTTTATAACATTTTCCTCACCATTAATTCCAGATAAAATTTCAATATTCTCAAAGTCACTTATACCTGTTTCCACAATAACCATCTCAGCTTTCCCATCTCTCTCAATAAAAATAACTTGATTTATTACTTCATTACCTAAACTATCTTCTTCTGTTTTAGTTGTAACTGATGATATTGGCACAACTAAAATATCATTTTTTTCTTGGGTAATAATTTCAACACTTGCTGTCATTCCAGGTTTAAAAGGATTTTTTATACCTTCTTCTTCTACCAAATCTCTGAAAGAGTCATTAAGAACTCTAATTTTTACCTTAAACTCAGTAACCGCGTCAGCAGACGGTTTTGGGTTCGCAGTACTTGCGATTTCTGTTACAACTCCAGTAAATTTTTTATTAAACGTTGCATATGCATCAACATCAATATTGACAATATCACCAATCTCTACACGTACAATATCATTTTCGTTTACGTCTACACGCACCTCCATTATTGATAGATCTGCTATCCTTAAAAGCTCGGTACCTGCCATCTGAGATGTACCTACTACCCTTTCTCCAAGCTCAACACTTAGAAGCGAGACTGTGCCAGTCATTGGGGCTACTATACTGGTTTTTCTTAGATTTTCTTCTGACTCATCAACAGTAGCTAAAGCGCTTCTAACTACATACTCACTTGCTTTTACACTTTGTTTTGAAGATTCCAAATCTTGTTTTGAAACTTTAAAATTGGTCTCAGCTAATTCAAATTCAGAGTCAGAGATAACATTCTGATCAAATAGTTTCTTTTGTCTATCAAACTCTAGACTGGCTCTAAGGTATTGAGCTTCAGCCCTTGATAAATTTGACTTAGAACTTGATAGATTCGCTCTGACTTGGTTATAGTTTGCTTTCGCTCTCTCGAGTGCGTTTATAAAATTATCTGGTCGAATCTTAACTAGAAGTTTTCCTTCATTAACAAAGTCTCCCTCCATAATATTTAATTCAATTATCTCACCTGGAACCTCTGGACTAACTCTTACCTCAACTTCTGGTTGAATTTCACCTGAAGCAGTAACCAACTCAGTAATAGATCCTGAATCCACTATATGAGTTTCGATTTCAATGGGCTTAATGCCTCCTATCCAACCCATCTTCCTACCAACTAATGAAACTACAATGAGTAAAACGATTAAAGAGCCTGCTATTAATAATACTTTATTTTTCATATTTAAAAAGTTAATTCTTTACCTTGATAGAAGTCTAATACTTTAAGTTTAAATATATAATCATATTTAGATGATAACATATCATTTTTTGCCCTAACAAGGTTATTATTAGATATTTGATATTCAGTAAAGTTAATACTTCCCAAATCATATTGACTCTGAATTATTCTAAATGACTCCTCAAGAGCCCTAACTTGTTTTACTGTTGCTGAATAGGACTTAGATGCTGATAAGGCATCGTTGTAAGATGTTTCAATTGTCTGTCTTATCTGATTTTTAGCCTCTATTAAATTTATATCCGAAAGCTCTTTATTTAATTTTGCCCTCTTTATATTTCCTGATGTTGTATATCTATTAAAAATTGGTATGGAAATGGAAAAGCTTAAAGATTTACTTAGATAATCTTTCCACTGCTCAAGAACAGTAAAGTCTTTATCTGATCCAACGACATTAGGAACAAGAGACATTGATGAAACAGTCTCCAATGGATTACTCGTAAGGTAGCCAATAGTTGTAGGTTGCATAGAGAAACCATCATAAAAATCTCTTTGTCTATTAGCATAGCTGGAGTAATTTGAATTAAAGCTAGATGATGCAGATATTGTAGGATATCTACCACCTCTAGAAATCTTTAAGTTATAAAGACTAGATTCTGCAGATTTCTCAGCACTTTTAATTTCCGGCAGAACAGATATGGCAACGTCGTATATTTCATTAGGGTTAGAATCAACTACAGTAGATGGGTTTAACTCAACTACCGGCCTTTCAATGCTTATATCTATATTATTTTCGAGTAAAAGTATTTGTTTTAACTGTAAAATAGCAAACCTATATCCATTCTCCTGCTGTATAACTGCTAACTCATCACCAGCAAGTTGAGCCTCTAAGTTTAATTTATTAGTTAGCGAAATTGAACCTGCTTCAACTAATTTAATAGTTCTTGATAACTGCTCTCTAGTTGATTGGTACTGATATCTAGCATTTTCAAGCCTATCCATTACAAGCATAATGCTTAGGTATTGACTAACAACACTTAGCATCACGTTATTTTTAGTATTTTCTAAATCGAAAACACTTTTTTCAAGTAAAGATTTTGATTGTTTAATTGAGTTTCTTACCGAAAAACCAGAAAACAGCGTAACATTTGATGATGCTCCAATTCCAGAGAAATTTGAAGTGGTAGATAAAAATGTATTTGTAGTAGGATCTACAGATCTACCCCAGTTATTACCATAATTGGAAAATAAATTAAGAGATGGTGTCTGTTGAAGTTTGGATTGTATATGTCCAACTTTTTGTATCTCATAATTAAGTATACTTCTCTTTAATTGTAAATTGTTTTCAAGTGCTATCTCAATACACTGCTGTAGGTCAAGTTTTAAAACTGATTTCTCCTGGGTATAGGAAACTAAGGGAATTAAATAAACTATAAATAATTTAAATATTCTCATTTAACTATTTAGATGACATCTAAGACAAAACCACTTGCCTTATAAGCGCAAATATAAACTTTAATAGGAATAAAAAGATTCTTTAAACAGAAACCTCACCCTTAATATGAGGGTGTGCTGAATAATTTTCCAAGGTAAAATCTTTATACTCAAATGAAAAAATATCATTTACACTATCATTAATTTTCATTTGAGGCAGAGGAAAGGTCTTTCTACTTAGTTGTAAATTAACCTGATCTAAATGATTTAAATATATATGAGCATCACCAAATGTATGGACAAAATCACCAAGTTTTAAATTACAAACTTGGGCTACCATCATTGTAAGAAGAGCGTAAGAAGCAATATTAAATGGAACACCAAGAAATACGTCAGCACTCCTCTGATAAAGTTGACAAGACAACTTATTATCGTTAACATAAAATTGAAAAATTGTATGACACGGAGGAAGAGCCATATTTTCAATTTCAGGAACATTCCAAGCACTTATTATATGTCTTCTAGAGTAAGGATTTTTTTTTAATGATTTTATCAAATTTTTAATTTGATCATGGGACGTGCCATCTTTCCCTTGCCAGCTTCTCCATTGAACACCATACACTGGTCCTAAATCTCCATTCTCATCAGCCCACTCATCCCAAATCCTTACCCCATTATCATTTAGATACTTTGTATTATTATCTCCATTCAAAAACCATAATAGCTCATATATAATTGACTTAAGATGTATTTTTTTTGTAGTAATTAAAGGAAACCCATCTTCTAAATTAAATCTCATCTGATGTCCAAAAATGCTTATTGTGCCTGTTCCTGTCCTGTCAGACTTTTTATCCCCTTTCTCTAAAATAGTTTTAAGAAGTTTATGGTATTGCTTCATTTTGATTTATTAAACTTTTATAATTTAAAAATAATAGATAATCTTTTGTATTTTGTTTACTTCAATAATTTATTTTAATATTAATTTGAAATGATTAAAAAATTAGTTCTTTTATCTGTAGTAATATTATCTATCTTTTTTTTATATGTAAGAAATTCAGACACTTACCAACTTAAAATTTGGAGTGTAATACCTAGTAATTCTTTAATGGTTTTTGAGGTTAAAGATCCTCTTTCTGGATGGGAAAAATTTTCTAATGAACTAAATGAAAATGAATTTGAACATCTTAAAAAAATTGTAAACAGAGAATTAAAAGATTTTAATAAGTTTTTAAATAATAAATTGGATGTTCTATCAAATGATAATGAACTAATTATATCTCTATCTAAAACATCTAATAAAAATTTTGATCTCTTATTTTCTACATACAAGAATAAATTAGATTTTAATTTCGTAATTGAAAAGCTAAGAGATAGTTTATCATTTGAAGTCTCTTCTAGAATATTTAACAACCATAAAATTTATGAATTTTTAGATGGTGAGAATTTATTCTCAGCTGTAATTCTTGGTGATGTGATATCGGTATCAAAAAATAGCCTACTTATAGAAGATGCTATTAGAACCTCTAATAATAAAGATTTACAATTTAGATATGTGAACAACCAGCTATTTAATCAGGTTATGGTAAAAAATGATCTGGGAAATATTTTTATTAATTTTTTAGAACTTTCAAAATCTTTTCAAGATCACAAACATTTATTTAATAATCTTCCAGATAAAACTTTCTTAGATTTTAAACAAAAAGAAAATATTTTTTATTTAAGCGGATTTTCATCTAACAGTAAAAAAAACTTGAATGATAGTATCTTAATAGATGATGATATGGTTAAAGTTATTCCTAAAAATTCAATTTATTTTACCAGCTCTGTTTTAAGCCATAAAATAAATAAAGATGTTATTGAATATGGGAGGTTTTCTTTTAAGAGCTCATACTCAAATTTAAATCATGAAATAATTGTTTTTGATATAGTAAAAAATGATTTTTTTGAGTTAAGTATCAACGATTTTAAAGACGGTAAAATAGTTGAAATTCAAAATAAAATTATTTCAGAAGTACTTGATAGTTTAAAATATAAAAATGAAAAAATATTTATCTATAAAGGAAAAAAATACTATTATATATCTTCAAACTACAACTCCATGACAGAATTTGAAGAGATATATTCATCTAATAATTTCTGGAGAAAAGACTTAAAATTTTCTAGATTTTTAACAAATATAAATAAAGATCAAAACACAACAATCCTAATTAACTTTAGTGAATTATCTAAAAACTATTCTTTTTTAGGTAATAGTATTCTTAAAGAAATTGATTTAATATCAATCCAGCTAAGTTCTGTAAATAATAAATTTTATACTACAATAAATTTTAATACGAACTCAAATTCAATTGAGATAGAAAATGATAACAATCTAACTTTTAAAGCAAGGAATAAATTGATATCTAAACCTTACGTTTACTTTAGTCATGTTGACAACTCTCCCCAAGTAATTACTCAAGATGAAAATAACATTATATACCATTTAGATAAGGAATTAAATAAAGTTTGGGAAGATTCAATTGATTCAAAAATTATCTCAAAGCCTATTATTATTGACTATTACAACAATAGAAAGAAACAAATTCTCTTCGCGACAAAGAATAAAATATATTGTTATGATAGATTAGGAAATATTCTACCTGGATTTCCAATTAAAAATCCAAGTAAAAGTGGTCAAATTGATGATATTAATATTATTGATTATGATAAATCAAAGAGATATAGGATTTCATTATCGTCAGGAAATAAAGCATTCTTAATAGATAAATATGGAAAGCTGCTTGAGGGTTGGAATCCATTAATAATGGAAGATCTATTAGTTGAAGCTCCTAAGCATTTTAGAGTTGGAGGGAAGGATTATATATTATTATCGCTTGAGAATGGTGATATATTCCTTAAAAACAGAAAGGGTTCAAATTACAGTGGTTTCCCAATTAAAGTAGAAAATAAACTATATGAAAAAATATTTGTTGACTTAGGACAAAATATTAGAAATACTTCTTTAGTAGCTCTTGACGAATTAGGCAAAACATATGTCATAGGTATAAATGGTAGAATAAGTAAAGAGAACCAAATGTTTAGAAGAAGTAAAAATTCAAAATTTAAATTATTAACTGATCCTCTAGAAAGAAATTATGTTAAGCTATCTGTTGATAATGATGTTATTTATCTTAGAGAAAAAACTATAAATTTTAAAAATAATAATGGTTTTACATATCAGTTTTATAGTTTAGGTGGTGGGAAAAGCTTCCTCGCAATAACAGATCCAAAAGAAAAATTATCCTATTTTCTAGATATGAATCTAGAACCAAAATTTAAAAATATATTAAACGAAAAAGAGGTGTCGTTCATAAATTCCAAAAATATTTCTTACATATACACAACATTTAATAAAACATTATCTGTGATAGAAATAAAAAATTAAATATTTTTAAAAAAACTAACTTATAAACCATGAAAAACTCATTTATATTCATAATAATATCACTATTCTTTTATGTAGATTCATCTGCTCAGAAAAAGAATAAAAAAAATTTTCAATCGATAAAATATGAAATTCCAAACCTTAACTGGAGATCCATCGGGCCATATAGAGGAGGTAGAGCATCTTCAGTTACAGGTGTTTCTAATTCAGACAATACATACTATTTTGGTGCTACTGGAGGAGGAGTTTGGAAAACAACAGATTCAGGACAAAACTGGAAAAATATATCCGACGGTTTCTTTGGGGGATCTATTGGAGCAATATCTGCTAGTCAATCTGATCCAAATATTTTATACGTAGGAACAGGTGAAAAAACAGTTAGAGGAAATGTATCTCCAGGATATGGTGGATTTTGGAAATCAGATGATGCAGGAGAAACTTGGGAAAAAATGAATTTAGATATTGATCAAGTGCAAGTAGGTAGAATTGCTATTCATCCAAAAAATCCAGATATTGTTTATATAGCCATTATAGGTGATTTATTTAAGAACAGTAAAAAAAGAGGTGTATATAAATCATCTGATGGAGGTAAAACATGGAAACATGTTCTGTTTTCAAATGAGAGATCTGGAGCCGTTGACATTTCTATTGATAAAAATAATCCTAGAATAATTTTTGCTTCTACTTGGAATATAAGAAGAACGCCTTATAGTTTAGAAAGTGGTGGCGAAGGATCTGGATTGTGGAAATCTACAGATGGTGGAGAAACATGGGTTAATATCTCAGGAAATGATGGTTTACCAGATGGACTCTGGGGTATAAGCGGAGTATCTGTTTCGCCAGTAAATTCAAAGAAAATTTTTGCTTTAATAGAAAATAAGGACGGGGGGTTATTCAGATCAGACGATGGAGGAAATTCATGGAAAAAAATAAATCAGGATAGAAACCTTAGGCAAAGAGCATGGTATTACACTAGAGTCTATGCTGATACTCAAAATGAAAATAGAGTATATGTGATGAATGTTTCATTCTGGAGATCAGAAGATGATGGTAAATCTTTTGATAGGTACAGAACACCACATGGTGATCATCATGACTTGTGGATAGATCCAAAAAATAATAATAGACTTATAGTTGCCGATGATGGAGGAGCTCAAGTAAGTAATGATGATGCAAACAATTGGTCAACATACATGAACCAACCTACTGCCCAGTATTACAGAGTTGCTACAGATAATAGTTTTCCTTATAATATCCTTGTAGCTCAGCAAGATAATAGTACTCAAAGAGTTCCACATAGAGTTAATTCTGGTGGAATTTCAGAGGGTGACTGGGAGTCATCTGCTGGAGGTGAAAGTGCTCACCTTGCAGCAAAGCCTGACAATCCTGATATTGTTTATGGAGGAAGTTATGGAGGTTACCTCACAAGATTAGATCATTCAACTGGTGAGGTTAGATCAGTAAATGTATGGCCAAATAATCCGATGGGTCATGGAGCTGAAGATATGAAATTTAGATTTCAATGGAATTTTCCTATATTCTTTTCACCTCATGATGCTAACAAACTTTACACTACATCAAATAGGTTTCACGTTACATATAACGAAGGTGAAAAGTGGGAAGTATTCAGTCCCGATCTAACTAGAAATGAAAAAGAAAAACTTGGACCCTCAGGAGGACCTATAACTAAAGACAATACAGCTGTAGAATATTATGCTACAATTTTTGCTGCTTGTGAATCTCCTTATGAAAAAGATTTATTTTGGGCTGCATCTGATGATGGTTTAATTCATGTTTCCAAAGATGGAGGAAAAAATTGGGAGGATGTAACACCAAATAATTCTCCAAAATATCTAATGTGGAATAGTGTTGAACCTGATCCATTTGTTGAGGGAGGTCTTTATGCAGCAGGAACATTATATAAGACTGGAGATTTCCAACCCTATCTATATAAGACTAAAGATTATGGTAAGACTTGGGAAAAAATAACAAAAGGTATACCAAATAATCATTTTACAAGGGTTTTAAGAGCAGACCCAAATAAAGAAAAACTTCTTTATGCTGGAACTGAGTCAGGTATGTACGTATCCTTTGATGACGGTATTTCTTGGAACTCATTTCAACTTAATCTACCACTTGTTCCGATAACTGATCTAACAATAAAAAATAATAACCTGATCGCAGCAACTCAAGGGAGGTCATTATGGTTAATTGATGATTTGACTCCGTTACATCAGCTTAATGATCAAGTAAATAAAGCTTCAATTAAATTATTTAAACCTATTGATAGTTATAGAATGGGTAGAGCAAGTTGGGGAACACCAAGAAATGCCGGGAAAAATCACCACAACGGTGTTGAAGTTTTTTTTAATGTAGATGAAAGTTTGTTAAATGAGAACACAACCATTTCTCTACAATTTCTTGATGAAGAGAAAAATTTAATAAAAGAATTTAATAATAAATCTGATGAGAATAAACTAGAAGTAAATGATGAAAAAAATTCATTCATTTGGAATATGAGATATGATGATGCTAAAGGTTTTGATGGATTAATTATGTGGGCAGCAAGCCTTAGAGGTCCTATTGCATCACCAGGTAAATATCACGTAAAATTAACAGTGAATGATAAATCCGAAGAACAGTCATTTAATATTTTAAAAGATCCAAGAAGTAATTCTACTGAAGGTGACTTAGATGAACAATTTAATTTTTTACTGAGTGTAAGAGATAAGGTATCCGATATTCATCAAACAATAATTGATATAAGATTAATTAGATCTCAACTCAATGATTTAAAAAGTAAAATATCAGAAGAATATCCAGATATGCAGACCAGAATTAATGATATTATATCAAGGGTTACTTTGGTTGAAGAAAAATTATATCAAACAAAAAACAGAAGTGGTCAGGACCCACTAAATTTTCCAATTAGATTAAATAATAAATTAGCTCATTTAACAAGTGTTGCCTCTGTAGGTAATTTTAAACCAACAGATCAAATGTACAACGTTAGAGATGAATTAATTGGACTCATTGATGTTGAACTTAAAATATGGCAAGATATTAAAGAGAATGATTTAGTAAAATTAAATTCTACTATATTAGAAAATAACATTCAATTAATTTCTATTAATTAAATTCGCCTTGGATTAATTAATTTTTAATGAGTAATATAGTTGCTATTGTTGGAAGACCTAATGTAGGTAAATCCACCCTTTTTAATAGATTAGTTGAGAAAAGAAAGGCTATAATTCATGATGAAAGTGGTGTAACAAGGGATAGACATTATGGTATTTCTGATTGGAACGGAAAAGTGTTTACTGTTATTGATACTGGAGGGTATGTAGAAAGTTCAGATAATATATTTGAAAGAAAAATTAAAGAACAAGTAATTCTAGCACTTAGAGAAGCTTCTATTATTTTATTTATGGTTGATTGTAAAGATGGTTTGACATCTTTAGATTCTGATTTTTCTAAAATAATTAGAGAATTAGATAAGGAGACTATTCTCGTCGCAAATAAAGCTGATAACTCTAATTTAGAAATTAATTCTAATGAATTCTATGAGCTGGGACTAAAAAAAATTCCAATTATCCCTATTTCTTCAGTTAATGGTTCTGGGACTGGGGAATTACTTGATTTGGTTGTTAATAAAATTAAAAATACTGATGAAAAATCAGAAGTTGAATTACCTAGAATCTCTATTCTTGGAAGACCCAACGTAGGGAAATCGTCTCTAACAAATTCAATCCTTGGAGAGGAAAGAAATATAGTAACTGAAATATCTGGAACTACTAGAGATTCCATTGATACTGAATATAATTTATTCAATAAAAATTTTATTATAACAGACACAGCGGGTATCAGAAAAAAATCTAAGGTGAGAGAGAATATAGAATTCTATTCTGTTATGAGATCAATACAAGCTATGGAGAACAGTGATGTTACAATAATAATGATTGATGCTGAGCATGGTTTTGAAGGTCAAGATATGAATATATTATCTCTTGCCGTAAAGTACAAAAAAGGAGTTATTATTATGGTTAATAAATGGGACCTAATTGAAAAAAATAATAGCACACTAAAAGAATATGAAAAACTTATTCAAAATAAAATTAGCCCATTTGATTATATCCCTATCATTTTTTCATCAGTATTAAAAAAGCAAAGAATTTTTCAAGTTTTAGAGAAAGCCCTTGAGATCTATGAAAATAGAAATCAAAAAATATCAACATCTCAACTTAATAATAAAATTTTACCTGAAATTAAAAAATACCCTCCACCTTCTAACAAAGGAAAATATATTAAAATTAAATACATAACTCAGCTTCCAACTAACACTCCAACGTTTGCTTTCTTCTCCAATTTACCTCAATATATAAGAGAATCTTACAAGAGGTTTTTAATGAATAAATTACGTGAGCATTTTACATTAGAGGGAGTTCCAATAACAATAGTTTTCAGAAAAAAATAAAGCTTTAATTATTAATTAAATTGTATTTTTGAAGATGAAATATAATTTTGAAAGAATTGAGAAAAAATGGCAAGAATACTGGGATAAAAATAAGACCTATAAAACAGAAATAAGTAATAAACCCAAATATTATGTCATGGATATGTTTCCATATCCTTCTGGATCTGGGCTTCATGTAGGGCATCCCCTTGGCTATATAGCATCAGATATAATATCTAGATTCAAAAAGTTGAAAGGTTATAATGTTCTCCACCCTATGGGGTTTGACTCATTTGGGTTACCTGCAGAACAATATGCAATAAAAACCGGAAAACATCCTAAAGAAACTACTGAAAACAATATTTCAAAATTCAAAGAACAACTAAATCAACTAGGGTTATCATTTGACTGGGATAGAGAAGTAAGAACTAGTGATAGCAAGTATTATAAATGGACGCAATGGATATTTTTAAAACTCTATAATAGCTACTTCAATCATAAAAAAAATAAAACTGAAACAATAGAAAAATTAGAAATTCCTAATGAGTTATCAGCTAATGAAAAAATTAAATATATTGACTCAAAGAGGTTAGCATATATTGATGAAGTAGATGTTAATTGGTGTGAGGAGTTGGGTACTGTATTGTCCAATGAAGAGGTAATTGGGGGAGTAAGTGAAAGAGGAGGTTTTCCTGTGATAAGAAGGCCGATGACACAGTGGGTTATGAGAATAACTGATTTCTCAGAGAGACTTCTTAAAGATCTTGATACTCTTGATTGGCCTGATTCAATTAAGTTATCACAAAAAAATTGGATTGGTAAATCTACTGGTGCTGAAATATCTTTTCCTATAGATAATAAAAGAAATATAAGAGTTTTCACAACTAGACCAGATACTATTTATGGTGCTACATATTTAGTACTTGCACCTGAACACAAAATGGTAGAGAGTCTAACAACAGATGAGTATAGAAATCAAATTAAGGATTATGTTGATATGACTTCTAAAAAGAGTGAGCTTGAGAGACAAGAAAATGAAAAAAATAAAACAGGAGTATTTACTGGTTCTTTTGCTTTAAACCCTATTTCAGAAGAAAAAGTTCCTATCTGGATATCAGATTATGTTTTATCTAGTTACGGTACAGGAGCAATAATGGCAGTCCCAGCTCATGATGAAAGAGATTATGAGTTTGCATCTAAGTTTAACCTTGAAATTAAAGAAGTCATAAAAAATAATACTAAAGAAAAATGTTATACAGGTGACGGGATTATTATTAATTCTGGTAATTATAATGGAATTGAAAATGAAGAATTTAAAAAAATAGTAACCGAAAAATTAGAAAGTAAAAATCTTGGAAAAAAAACCACAAACTATAAATTGAGAGATTGGATATTTACTAGACAAAGATATTGGGGAGAACCAATTCCTATATTGCATTCAAATGGGAAACAATTTGCTGTAAGTGAGGACGATCTGCCCGTTAAATTACCTGAAGTTAAAAGTTATCTTCCAACTGCTGATGGATTGTCTCCACTTGCTAGAAGTAATGACTGGGTCAAAGTAAATTTAAATGATAAAGAATATGAGAGAGAGACAAATACTATGCCTCAGTGGGCTGGTTCTTGTTGGTATTACCTAAGGTATTTAGATCCAAATAATGAAGAGACTTTTGCAGATAAAGAAAAAATAAAATATTGGATGCCAGTCGATTTATATATTGGAGGAGCTGAACATGCTGTACTCCATTTATTATATTCTAGATTTTGGCATAAAGTATTATATGACCTTGGTCATGTTAACACATCTGAACCTTTTAAAAAATTAGTTAATCAAGGAATGATACTGGGTAGATCTAATTTTATTTATAGGGTAAAAAATACAAATAAATATGTTTCATATAATTTAAGAAGTAAGTATGATTACACAAAGCTTCATGTAGATGTAAATATTGTAGAGAATGATAAACTGGACATAGCTAAATTCAGGAAATCATCAAAAGAATTTTGTGACGCTGAATTTATACTAGAAGGAGATGATTATGTATGTGGTTTTGAAACAGAAAAAATGTCAAAATCAAAGAGTAATGTTGTAAATCCAGATAATATAATAAATGATTTTGGTGCTGATACACTGAGAATGTATGAAATGTTTTTAGGTCCTCTTGAGCAATCCAAACCATGGAATACCAATGGGATTGAAGGGGTATATAAATTTTTAAATAGATTTTGGTCGCTTTTCCATGATGGAGATGATTTCAGTATTTCAAATGAAAAACCAAATAATGATGAACTTAAATTACTACATACAGCAATTAAAAAAATTGAAAGTGATATTGATAGACTCTCAATAAATACCTGTGTGAGTCAGTTAATGATTACCGTCAACGAACTCAGTAGAAAAAAATGTAATAAGAGAGAAGTTCTTGAGCCTCTGTTAATAGTTTTATCACCTTTTGCCCCACATATTTCAGAAGAACTATGGAGTAAATTAGGAAATAATGTAAGTATTTCATTATCTAGTTACCCTCAATATAATGATGATTATTTAACCGAGGATGTATTTGAATACCCAATAATGATAAACGGAAAACTTAGAACAAAAATAAAATTCAATATTGATATAAAAGAAAAAGAATTAAAATCAGAGGTTATTTCTAATGAAATAGTTGCAAAATGGACCGAAGATAAAAAGGTTAAAAAAATTATTTTTATACCTAAAAAAATAATCAATATAGTAATCTAATCCTTTTTTAATTCTAAGTCTCTATATATCTTATCAACCCACTGAGAATACATTTTTTTTGATGGATGAAGACTATCTCCTGCAATTAAAAGTTTATTGAGCTCAGCATCTCTTGAAATATCAGTTATATCATAAAAATCTATGTCATAACTCCTAGTTATTCTTTTCTTAATTTGATTATATAAATTGATCTCATTTCTGATTTGATTTTTATCTTTTGAACCAAATGGTGTAACTCCATAATCAGGAATAGATAAAACAAATACCTTGTTAATATCTTTAGAGTAGCTGATAGCCTTATTCAATAAAACTTCAAATTCTTTCTCAAATAATGAAATATCATATTTTCTGTATTGGTTATTAACACCAATTAGCAAAGAGACAAAGTTATATTTATTCTGAATTTCTAAAGAATTTAAAGTATCAATTAGTTCTCCAGTTGTCCACCCAGTTTTTGCAATAATTTTAACATCTTTAATTTTATCGATTTTATTTTTTAATTGAAAAGGAAATGAATCACCTGGTTCCAAGGACTCACCTATTGTATAAGAATCACCTAATGCAAGATAATTTAATTCTTTGATCTTATGATAATCATTTTTGCATGATAAAAGTGTTAATGATAAAAAACATAAAAAGAGGTTTTTAATCATGAAAAGATTCTCCTTATTACAATTACTACTACTCCTATTAGAAAAATAAGAATTGATAACTTATTCACAGTGTGCATAGCTCTTAAGCTAAAGTTAGATTTTCTATTAGAATCTTTTTTTCTAAAGAAGTAGTTTATGACCTCTGTGAAGTCAAAATAATAAGATATTTTTTTTTGTTTTTTTTTCATATATTTTTCATTTAGGATCTATCCAATTACCATCATCTTTTATAAGTTCAATTAATTCATCAACACCCTCCTCATAATTAATAGCTCTTTTAACAACCTCTTGTCCCCTATATAAAGTGATTTTATCTTTACCTGAACCAACATATCCGTAATCAGCATCTGCCATCTCTCCAGGACCATTTACTATACATCCCATAATTCCTATCTTTAATCCTTTTAGGTGATCCGTCCTCTGTCTTATCATAGCAGTAGTTTTCTGTAAATCAAATAAGGTCCTACCACAAGAAGGACATGAAATAAAATCAGTAGCAGTAACTCTTACCCTTGCAGCCTGTAAAATTTTGAAACTAAGAGAATTGATTTTCTTAAAATCTTTTTTTAATTCCTGAGAAGACCTTAAAAAAATACCATTTCCCATTCCCTGAATAAATAATCCACCAAGATCAGTGGATGAGTGAACTATAAGCTTATCAGAATAATTTATATTATAATGAGAACTAATTACAACTGGATTTTTGGTAGGTAAGGAAAGAAAGAAAGCTCTCATATCTGGCATAAAATGATCGTTAACAGAATCAATTATTAATACTGAATTTAATGGTAAATCAAATTGATCTAAAAGGTCAATTTCATTAGTTTTTAAACTAATAAAATTTAATTTATTGGATACTTTTTTAATGGTTTTTAAAAGAGATATATCAATAAGAGGAAAAGTTTTATCTGTTTCCTTAATTTCTATCCATTTATCATAATTCACAATCGTATTATATTTGAAATTTTTAATTTCAATTTCATTGTCTCCAATATAAATATAGTCTGGTGCAGTATCTTCGGTATTTAACAATAGACTATCCGAGTCAAAATTAATTCCTAACATACTTAAGTGTTTATCCTCGATCTTATTTAAGAAAGATAAATCACTAATTACAACAGGTAGATAATCCCCTCCTATGTTTTCTATCTCTTCTGATTCTCTTTTATCATAATGGAATGGAGAAAAATTAAATGTTTTTGGACTTTGAATAAGATCATGATTAGATCTATTAATGTATCTATCTGTCATTAAACTTGCTACCGGGGATTCAAACTCTGGTTCCTCAGTAAGGGATACCCTTACGGTGTCACCAATACCATCATCAAGTAATGAACCAATTCCAATTGCAGACTTTATCCTTCCATCTTCACCCTCGCCTGCCTCTGTTACTCCTAAGTGTATAGGATAATTTTTTAATTCAGAATTATTTAAATTTTCAACTAATAGTCTATAAGCGTGAACCATTACTAATGGATTACTAGCTTTCATTGATAATACAATATTATAAAAATTATGATCCTCACATATTCTTAAATATTCTAGGGCTGATTCAACCATTCCCTTAGGGGTGTCTCCAAACCTGCTAAGAATTCTGTCAGATAATGAGCCATGGTTTGTACCTATTCTCATTGCCGTTCCATTATTTTTACAAATTTTTATTAATGGAGACACTCTATCATAAATTCTCTCAATTTCTTCATTATAAGTTTTATCATCATAATCAATAAGCTTAAACTTTTTGGTATCAGAATAATTTCCTGGATTTATCCTAACCTTTTCAACTATCTCAGCTGAAATTTCAGCAGCCTTTGGTGTAAAATGTATATCCGCAATAAGTGGAACATTATATCCCTTTTTTAATAACTCACTTTTAATATTTGATAAGTTTTTAGCCGCACCAATACTAGGAGCTGTTATCCTAACAAGCTCACAGCCTGAATTAACCATTCTTATTGTCTGTTCTACTGTGGAGTTGGTATCCATAGTGTCTGCTGTTGTCATAGATTGGATTCTTATTGGATTTTTACCTCCGATGGCTGAACTACCAATATTGACAGTATGAGATTCTCTTCTCTTGTATCTAAATAAACCTTTACTAAAAAATTTATTCAAAATTAATTATTTAAATATCACCAAGTTGCGGACGAATTACTATCTCCTCTACTGTAGCTCCAGGTGATGTGTCATAAGCTGCATAAATTGAGTTTGATATGTCGTCAACATTTATAAAACGTTCATCAGGTAAGGAAGTTCCATCCCAGCTCCCAGTCCTAGTTGCTCCTGGCAATACTGCAGTCACTTTTACATTAAATTTTTTTAATTCTTCTCTAAGACATTGGCTAAATCCATACAAAGCAAATTTAGATATACAGTATGAACCTCCATTTTCATAAGCAACTTTACTAGCAATAGAACATATATTAAAAATATGACCATATTTCTGATTTATAAATTTTTTTGATAACCCTCTTGTTACTCGATAATTTGAATAAAGATTAGTATTTATCATGAATTCAAGAGAACCCTCATCTTCATTCATTAATTCTCCAGGAATAAATGTCCCAACATTATTTACTAAAACATCTACTTTATCTGTATTTGAGTTTATAAAATCTACAAATTTATCACAACCACTTTTTTCTGAAAGATCAGAATCTATCGAATTAAAATTAATATTAGGATATAATTCTCTAATCTCATCCCCAATCAACTTTAGATCCGTTTGCTCTCTAGAACAGGTAAAAATATCAAAATTATTCTCAGCAAACTTTAGAATAGTTGACTTACCCATTCCCTTGGAACCACCGGTTAAAACTATAGTTTTTTTCATTACATTAAATTCTCGTTTTAATTTAATAAT
>CEVS01040992.1_pt1 | contig 18396 bp, 11 predicted proteins | sample 361571 | NCBI WGS metagenome assembly CEVS01 (sample SAMEA2623850, study PRJEB7988) | marine metagenome | isolation source: saline water (ENVO:00002010), including | reverse complement strand
AATCCTATTTCAGTACCAACCCATATTATATTTGGATCAAAAGGCATCACAACGAGAGCGTTAACACCTACATTAGGAAATCCGTTTGAAGATGTTCCGGTTTCAAAATTATCAGGGTACCCAGATAAATCTTTCCAGGTATTACCTAAGTCTTTAGATTCTAAAACTTTAGCTCTCTCATAATATGAAAAAAGCAAGTAGACTGTAGAGTCCTCTGTCGGGTGAGAATATATACCAGATACCCACCCACCCATACCTGTGTAAGGATGATTAATAGGTTCAAAAGTTTTACCCCAGTCCTTTGAGATGTGTATTGAGTTATTTTGAGATATATAAGATCCAGCATACACAAACCTAGGATTTGCCTCAGATACTTCAATTTCTCCACCTTCGTATTCAGTTCCAAGCTGTAGGTATTCCCACGAATCTCCAAAATTCTCTGATCTTATAACACCGTTACTCGTTATCCCATATATCATGTCAGGATCTTGTTTTGAACTTTCAAGCTTTGTATAGAATGGGTTACCCTCTGAGTCAGCCTGCTTAAAACCGTTAATATTCCAGAATGACCAGGGGCCATTTACACCTCCATCATAAGTTATTTTTGCACAGTTATTTCTTTGACATGTTGTCATCATCCTTAATGGATCATCCCAGTGAGTAACTGATTCAAAACCATCCCCAGAGCCAACTCTTGTAGCTTCTTGTGGACCGTTTGAATTAGGTTCTCTTGTGAGATATGTCCCGTTGTCCTGTGTTCCTCCCAAGTACTGATTCTTACCTTTAACTTTAGTTGCGTGATAAAATTGAGTTGTTCTGTAACCAACATCTATTGGAGGTTTTGATGAACCGCTTGGTGTCCATGCCCACATAAACTCGGTTGCCTGCCAGCTCTTATCCAGAACACCAGGGTCAGAACTAAAATCTGAGATTGCAGGCCCACCATCATTTCCTACAATAAGTCTAAACTTACTAATACCATCAGAAAAAGTTGTCATCGTATGTTGATCTGGATGAACATAACCATTTATTTTTGCTACTCCGTCAGAGTTTATTTCACTATAGACATCCGTAATTGCTTGGGATATTTTTGTAGTATCATCTCTGACAGTAAACTTGTGAATGTTAATATCACCTACATAGACCACCCTGTCATTGAATGGATTTATAGCTATAAAATTATTATAACCACCTTGCTGACCTATCCAGTTATCACCAAAATACTCTGAATTACCTTTATCATTTTCTTCGACGTGATGCCATTCCATTCCACCGTCGTAGGAAACGTTTAGCATAAAAGGAGGCCCTGATCCACCAGATTTTATTCCAGCATAGATGATGTTTGGGTCATTATGTGATACAGCAATCTCATTTCTAGTGTAGTAAGCACCGGGATCAAAACCATCATAATCCGAAGTTTGAGTCCAGGAAGAACCACTGTCAATAGACTTTATAACATTACCGCCTCTAATTGCAGCATACTGAATACTAAAATCTGTTGGGGCATAAATAACTTGAGTTACGGGTACACACTGACCCTGATCAGAATAAGCATCGTATACAAGTGTAAAGTTAGCACCTCCATCAGTAGATTTAAAAAGGTATGATTGGCAATAATACTTGTATTGAGTAGCAATAATCAATGTTTTGGAATCATTAGGATCTACTATTATCCTGTAAACATTTGCAAAGCCAGCATCAATCTTTCCTGAAACTATTGGTGTTATATTAGACCATGTATTACCACCATCACTGCTCTTGTAGATACCACTTCCATTATCGTCACCAGACAAAGCCCTCTCACCAGTTCCAGCATATAATACACTAGGATTAGATTCGGACTGAGCTAATGAAACAAAATCTAGATTTTCAATATCTGGAGTTAAATTTGACCAGGTCATATTTAGAGTACTCGTATTATAAACTCCTCGCCATATCCCCCCACCAATACTAGCTGCAAGGTATGTGTTACCAGAGGGATCTGCCATATCAATAATTAGAGCCCTTGTCCTTCCAGATGCATTCTGGGGACCTCTCTCAGTAAATGTTGATTTGTCAGCTGCAGACTGACTAAATCCTAATTCAGAAGATCTATTAGAAAATTGATTTGAATTTATATTGGATCGAAGTCTTTCTAACTCAATTTCCCTGTAACCGGGGTAATAGTTATTTCCAGACTCGTGATCTTTAATTTTCTTTTGATATTCAACCCAAGGTTTTATATCTGTAGCTTTTTCACCTACTTGCAGTTTTTCACCACACGATACTGTGAAAAAAGTGAGAATAAACACATAATAAAATCTTGTCATATATAAACTAAATCTAGTCAAATTAAATTTATCTCTTCAATTTTTTCTTTATATATTAGAGTTAAATTATAAATATATGTCTCGATTAATATTTTTAGCATTAATTGTTTTTTTAAACCTCTCATGTACTGAGAAAAAAATAAAAATACAAGCTTATATGTCTCCCACATGTGGATGCTGTAAGAAATGGGTTTCACACCTTGAAGATAACGGATTCGAAGTTGAATCTGTTTTCAGAGATAACATGAAAGCTATTAAATCAAAATATAACATTTCCCAAGAACATATTTCTTGTCATACTGGTATAGTAGGTTCATATTTCGTTGAGGGACATGTTCCTGCTGACGATATAAAAAAATTGTTAAGTGAAAGTCCAGATATAGCTGGTCTTACAGTACCTGGTATGCCTGCGGGATTAAATGTTCCTGGAATGGAAACTGTAAACAGAAATGCAAATTATAATGTTCTTTCTGTTAATAAAGACGGATCTTCAAAAGTTTGGAAAAACTATAAATAATTAATTCTCTCAAGATATTAATTACTTGTAAGTTTTAATACAAGTCCTTTATTTCCTTTGATTTTAATCTTATCATCTGTTTTATAAATTTTAAATTCTTGAAGCGCTGACACTTCAGGACTCACAAGTCTTACCTCTGATTTATTAAAACCTATTTTATCCCAGTTTATATCTAATTCAACCAACTCATCTTCACCTGACCAAGATGCAATAGTTATAAGAACTTCTTTTTCTTTTTGATAAATTGTACACCTTATCTCTTCGTTATGAATTTTAATTGGAGAATTGTCAACCCAATAACCAATCATTCTACTTTTTTGAATATTAAAATCTTTAAAAATCTTCCAAATATTACCAGGATTATAATTATGATATACTCTAGTTGTCATTCCATATACTAGGCCGTGGTAAGGTCTACCACCCTTCTCTAACATTTCACCAGTCAGGCCGAAAGGAATACCTGAAACTTCAGTCATCCAATAGTCAGGATCTAAGTTATAATCAAAATATTCTCCAAACCATAGCCTTGAAACGAAAGGGAAATGCTCCATATATAATAAGGCACTGTTGATAAATCCATCCCTGTTATTGTATTGGTTGGCAGAATGCAGATCAATGACAAAAGATTCTCTATTTCTATTCAAGACGCTTGCAATTCTCTTGACTGTACTCCTACTGAAAGCTATATCATCTAAATAAAGACCATCAATGTCATTATTTTTAGCAAGCCAGTTGATCCCTTCTATATAATAATTAGTCCATCTTGATGTACCCTTATTGAGAATAGATGCATCATTTACATTAACTGCATGCCAAGCTGAGTGGTAATCTCTCTTCAGATGTTCCTGCAGCCAGCTATGTCCTCCGCCTTTTCCACTATTAAAAATTTCATCACCTAGACTTCTGAGAGGAAAAAGTTCATATGCCTTATATGTTAACTCTCTAATAGTGTTATATAATTTTACTTTGATACCTTTTTGATGTGCCTCATTTATATATTCTCTCTGCTTATCAATGTTATAAAAAGGGTAATTTATATATGGGTTTATCTCATTAGCATGATGAACATTTACTATTGTACCATTAAGTTCAACAACTGAATCAACAGGAATGTATTTATGAACAAATCTGGTATTAAAATGATCTTCTGTATTTATTAGCTTAAACGGTGTGATTAAAAATCTTATATTAAAATCAAGAGTATCCCCTTTTTTCATAAAACGCTCTCCTGAAAAATTATTTATAATTACTTCCTCTTCTCTAAGATCAACTGATATCCCACCTTTTGAGTCATTATACCAGGATTCTGGAAGATTAAGTGGTTTTGACTGATAAAAGTTAGTATTTAATGGTCTCTCATAATTATTGTCTCTTAGAACGTATTGCAAGCCTCCATTTATATTTCCAAGCCATAAACCTTCCTGATGTTTTGTAACATCCCACTTCCAATCAATATTATTATTAAGACTACCTCCTTTTCTACCAAGCCCAAGCATATATTTTGAAGCATATCTTTCAAAAAATAATTTAAAAGAAGTATCGTCAATTTCATTATCATTTTTAGAAATAAGTTGAATTTTCAGGTCCATCATCCCATCATATTCAATTAGACCAGATACGTCCATTCTAAAGTTTTCAGATGAGTTCGAAGAAATCCATTCTGATTGTGCAGGTGAACTTTGAGAAATTTCAAATTTTTCGTTAATAAAATTCTCAAATTTTTTATTTCTTAATTTAAGATCAAAAGACATTGGTTTAGATAAAATCTCTATAGGATCTCTAGATAGATACGTCATCTCCTGAGAGAAAAAAGACAAAATATTTTCGGGTAAACCAAAAGTATTTAATTTAATTTCTCTACCTAAAATCTTAATTAAATCATTTTTAACCTTAACCTCCTCAAAGGGACTAATAATAATATCCTTCTCTGATCCAATTTTTGAGTTCAACCACCTTAACCTAGTCATCTTCTCTGGATTATTATCACCAAAATCGTCAACCAATTTATTATTAACGTCTAATTTTAAGTGGACGGTGTCTTGTTCCAAACCAGATGGTTTAATAATTATATGAGAATTATAAGAGTCTTTTCTTGCGTTTTTTGGAATCTGCAATCCAAACCACAGAGATTGTACTTGGCTTTTATCTATAGAAATTTTTTTATTGAGCAGTTTCCCATATAAATCAACGCCTTCCTTATTGAAACATGTAAAATTATCTTTAGAAATTTTAATATTTGATTTGGAAATTAAATCAGTGAATTCCAATTCTACATCTTTAATTTCTGAAAAAGGAGAGAAGAGACCAACCTGGAATGTATAATATTCCCCTTTTGATACTTCATCTAATAAGCCATTAACTTCCGTTTCTTCCCTTACCCATCTCAAAGGAAGAAAATCCATCATTTTTATTGGGTAATCCCTATACTCAGGAAAGAGATAATATTCTTTATTTTTTTTACTAAAAAACCTGTCTAGTTCATCTTCTGAAGAGATAATCTCCATCGGGAAAAAAGAATTAAAACCGTCAATAGATTCAAATTTTATAACTCTAGCTTTTTTAGCAGAGGATAAATTAACCAAGAGATCATTCATTTCTTTTCCAGATTTATTTATTTCATCTTTTTTTGGAGATATATAATTTACTTTAGGGTAATACCCACCGGTTGAGTTATGAGGTAAATAATAAAAAAAATATCTTTTAGATGAGATCTGAGGTTTGAAAAGAATGTGGCCAAAATCATTATTTATATCTATAAAATATTTGTCAGTAATTTCATATCCGTTCGCAGCATTAACGATGATTACGTCTTTATTATGTGGCAAATCATCTCTTCTTCTCCAAGGAATTATAACTTGGTGAATTTCATTTGATACATTATCTAGCTCTACTACTACCCTATGATTCCCATGAAAGGAAAAGGCCTCTTTATAATTTGGGTGTTCCCAATTTCCAGATCCATATGGAATATCATAAAAAGATTCATTTATGGACTTATTTCTATAATTAATCTCATCTATAGTCGAACAGGAGATGGTAATAGATAATAAAACGAACAAAAAAAGTTGATTAATAATTTTAAAAACTGATAATGGATTATTTTCCAAGAGAAAGAAGATTAGAGAAAATTTTATATGCTCCAGGAACACCTGCTGGCAACTGTCTGAACCATGAGTATGATGTATAAACAAAATGCCCTTTTCCAATTTTTGATATTAAAATACCACCATCGTTAGGCCCCTCTCCTTTATCATTAGAAGAAATTAATGTATTATAATTTTCAGACCATTCATTAGGGAAATACAAACCTCTTTCTTGTACCCAACCCTCAAAATCATCCATAGAAACTTTGTTTGGAATATTTAATGCTGGATGCTTTGGGTTAATAATTCTAACCAACGCATCTTCTTCAGAAACTCTATTTCTAGATATTTGTAATTTATGGGGTAGAAAATCGTTTAAATCTAGACTGTTCCAACGAGAACTAGTATTGTATTGAAGAATTACATTACCTCCATCTTCTATATATCTCATTACCTCAGACTTAAGTTGCGTTAGAGACTTATCTATATTAAATGCCCTTACACCAAAAACCAATGCGTCATAATTTTTAAGTGTTTTAAAATTGATATCCTTTTTTTCTAATACATCAACATTGTAACCTACTAAATCTAAAGACTGAGGTACTAGATCACCTGAACCCATCAAATAAGCTATTTTTTTTGAATTTGAGTTTAGACTAAATTTTTTTAAGGAAACAGAAGATGAAGGGAATCTAGTCTGCATTGGTATATGATCATAATTTATAAGATCAATTCCTCTAGAATATGATGAGTTTCCATGATTAGCTTCATAGGTTATCTCGTATTGACTCTCCATTCCACCAGATAAATCAATTTCAAATTTTAAAATTTTCTTTTCACCTTTCTTAGTGAATTTAACAGTATGTGATTCAGGGCTATATTTGATAGCCTCTGGAGTTTTTATTGAGATATCTGCTGATACTTCATCTTTTCCAGAGATAACCTCTACTTCAACTTGTTTTTTATTTGAGTTAACAAATAACTCCATATTATTTTTAGGATTTATGTAAATTGGATTTCCAACACTAAATGTTTTATAATCATCTCCTTTTGTCGGATTATTTGTTTTATTTTCTAGAGGTGAACTGAAAACAACCTCTTGACCGTCAATACTAAAATAGAACTTTGAATTAAATTCAGAAAAATTATCTGGTGAACCTAATTCATTTAGGTTATCAATAGAATATGTTCCAAATGAAGGTCTATTAATTAGCCAATATTTCTCAGAAGAGTTAAGATCCTCAGGTACTTTAAAAGATATACTCTTAGTAAATAATTTATTATCTTGGAGGACCTCGTCAATAATGATCTCTTGATCCAAGAGTACAATTTTTTTTAACTTAATATTATTTGGACTTCTGTTTATAGCCTCAAAGCTTATACTAATATTCTCACCTGGAGGAGCAATCTCAACATCTGATAAAGATTCGAAAAACAGACCAGATGAAGCTTTTATAAGATTTCTTATCTCATTTTTTTTAATTTCTCTCCAATGTCGGTCTGTAACTCTATTTAATTCTTTATAAGCTCCTGTAAGATATGATGTGATTTTATAGGGATGTCTAATATCAAAAGAATCCTTTGTTTTTTGTATGTATTCCTTGAGTGCATCATGAGGCTTAACTCTTTCCCAGGAGGTAACAATACCTTCCATCATATCATTTTCAGCAACACTACCCTGTGTCTGAACAAATAGTTCTATTTCACTCCCTCTTCTCCTCAAAGCACCAAATGCCTGACTCTTGTGCATTGACCTACTCTCTGATGCAATCTCGTTGTAAGACTTACCTAGATAATTATTAAATAGACCAACATCTACTTTCAACATTTTATCCTTATCGTAACTGTCTAGGTTAAAGAATCTTGATGAGGTATTCCAGAAAATTCTTTTAGACTTCCATGGCTTAACAAATTTTAATTGATCTGGATAGATATCTGGATCTCCAGAGATATTAAAAGCTTTCTGAGCTAAAATAGCTGATGCTGTGTGGTGACCATGAGTTATTCCAGGGGTTTGATTAAACCTAGTCACTAACACATCTGGTCTAAACTTTCTAATTATCCATACAAAATCATACAGTATTTTATCTTCGTCCCAGAACTCAAGGGTTTCGTCAGGACCCTTGGAATATCCAAAATCCACAGCCGAGGTAAAAAACTGAATTCCACGGTCAATTTTTCTAGCTTGAAGAAGCTCATGGGTTCTTATAAGTCCTAAGTTTTCTTTTAAATGAGTACCTATAAAGTTTTGACCTCCACCACCTCTAGTTGCAGATAAGTAGGCAGTCTCATATTTTTTTTCATTAGCTAAGTATGCTATTAATCTTGTATTTTCATCATCAGGGTGAGCAGCAATATATAATACTTTTCCAAAAACATTCAACTTTTCTAACATCTGTAAGATGTTAGATGAACTATAAAAATTATTATTATCTTCTTTTGAAAATATATGTGATGATACAAAAAAAATTAAAAATATTATTTTAAAAGATTTCATCATTATTTGATACTATTATTTGTGGATATGTTTAAAATTAAATTAATTTAATTTCAATTAAAATTAAAACACTATGAATAAATTAATGATAATAACTATTTCTTTTCTGCTATTTTCCTGTAATCAAGGTACAGTAATTGATAACGGAGATTGGTCAGGTACTATAAATGCAAATAGCGATGAGAGTAAAATTATAACCAAACTTTCAAAATCCTATGTTGATGGAAACTTTGAAATTGCAGCTGAATATTTAGCAGATGACGCGGTTAATACAGTTAACGGAGTAGTATATTCTAAAGAAGAATGGATCGCAGGATACAAGAGAGATCATGAAGTCTTTGATAACATCCAGCAAAATGACTTAAATATTACTACTATGTATTATAACAACGGGAGGGTTTTCACTAACCACTGGCTTACTTGGTCTGGAACATCAAAAATCACAGGTGAGACAAATACTGCAGAGTATTACGGTTTCTGGGAATGGAAAGATGGGAAAGTGATTGCAACTGGTGGAATATTAGATCCAACTTGGTATGGTGCAGAAATTATGAGGTATTTAGAAACTCAAAATTAAAAATTAAACCCTCCACATGGAGGGTTTTTATTTATCCTTTTTATCCTTGAGAAGCAAGTTCAATCTCAGCCATCATAGCTGAAGGATCAAAATTATGCCATTCTCTAATAATTTTACCATCTGCCCATTCAAAACTAATGTGGACAGGTATGGTGATTACATTTTCACTGGCTTTTCCAGTAGCAGACCAGATGAACCAACTATGAGTAACCGCTGTTTCAGGATTATTATCTGATGCAGGATATTTAGTTGTTTGAACCCACACACCAAGATCCTCACCTTCATTTTCTTCGTAAGTCCAACTCATATTGATATTTTCAAAAACTTCGTGTTGAACAGTTATTAATTCTGAAATATCATCAACAGTAGACGCATCGACACTATTCATGTAAATCTTTAGGTCAGGTGACCACAAAGATTGTAATGCCGGGACATCATTCTTTAAATAATTTTGGTAGTGCTCTCTGATTGCATTTGATTTCTCGTCATCAAAAGTAGTCACTACATTATTTGAAGGAGAACCACAACCGAAGGCAACTATTGCCAATAGAAATAATAATAAATTTCTCATATAAATTTAGATTTAATTAAAAAAGTAAATCTAGTACTATATTTTAAAAAAACTAGTCTCTGTACTTATTAAACCAGTATAATATATGATCGATCTTGGTAATTAGTTGACTTGGTTTATTAGATATATTGTGGTATGCACCTGGTATCTCAACATAAACTGTCTCAATCTTCCTAAGCTTAAGTGCATGATATAGCTGTTTGGATTCTGAAGGTGGTGTCCTTAAATCATTTAAACCTACCATTACCATTGTTGGTGTCTCGATATTTCCAACCAACGATATTGGTGAAAAGCTCCAGTAGTGATTAAAATTCTCCCAGGGCTGACCTTCATATCTTGTGTGAGCATATCCAAAATAATTATCAGCAACTAAGGTTTTAGAGATCCAGTTCATTACAGGTTTAATAACAGCAGAGGCCTTAAACCTATTTGTTTTCCCGATTATCCATGCGGTCATTATTCCTCCAGCACTGCCGCCCGTAACAAATAAATTATCTTTGTCAACATAACCTTGGTCAAGTACTTTATCAACTCCATCCATCACATCATGGTAGTCATCACCAGGATAATTTCTATATAATAAATTTCCAAACTCCTCACCATAGCTTGTACTTCCTCTTGGGTTTGGATAGAAAACAACATATCCTGCTGCAGAATACAATAAGATTTCAGGAGAAAACCTGTCCCCATAATTACTTATTGGTCCTCCATGATTTTCAACTATAAGCGGATATTTTTTATTTGAGATAAAACCTGGAGGCTTAGCAATCCACCCTTGAATTCTTCTCCCGTCAACAGTAGAATTATACCAAATCTCTTCAATTGTACCAAGATCCTTACCATTAAATAGATCTTTATTAAGGTGAGTTAGTCTATCAGATGATTTTCCGTCATAAATTGCGATATCTGCTGGGTGGTAGGGAGAAGTAATAGTATATGAAATTTTACCATTTTTTGATATGGAATACGATCCACCACCGTAAGGTCTTCCAATCGTTGTTCCTCCAACATCACCAAATAATGTTTTAGTTTCACCACTTAGACTAGAAATAGCTACTTTTGTGTTGCCTTCGTCATCATACATAAAATATAAACTCTTTCCATCTCTTGACCATGTAAGTGAACTTATACTCCTATCTAATCCAATTTCTATTTCTCTTTTACTTGTACCATCAATGTTCATTACTGATAATTTGGAAATTTGATATGTTTGAACTTTATCATTATACCCTAGATAAGCAATGAGTTTACCATCTGGTGACACAACTGCACCTCTGTCAGGCCCATTTCTATCTGTAAGTGTATTTAAATTTGAACCATCGATTGAGATAGAATATATTTCTGAATTTCTAAAATCATACTCCCAATCTTCTGTATAATTAGATGAGAAAACAAAACCATCAGAATCAGACATCCAATCATATGAGTAATGGTTATATTTTTCTGAAGTAACTTGTTTGGGTTTACCACCATCCGATGAAATGTAGAAAAGTTGCGAAAAACCTTCCCTCATATACCCTGAGCCATCTGCCTCATGTTTAACTCTTTCAGTGATTCTAGGTTTATCTGCCCACTTTGCATTTTTTGGTTTTCTTGGTGGAGAGACTAATTGTAATGTTTTCTCTGGTACAAACATTATGAACGCTAGATATCTTCCATCTCTAGACCACTTTAAAGATCTTGGAGAACCATCAAGCTGAGATATTGATGAATACTGTCTAGAATCAGTCCAGTAGATATAAATTTCTGATCCATTTCCATCGTCAGAATTTGATATAAATGAAATTCTTTTGCCATCAGGACTCCATCTGGGATTACTTTCATTAAAATTATTAGATGTTAGCTTTTGGTGATTGGTTCCATCTGAGTTAATAGTCCAGAGAGTAGATGACCTACCATCCTTCATTATATCCATTTCTGTCCTTACATAGACTATCAGACTACCATCTGGAGAAATCTGTGGATCTCTAACGTATTGCAGATCAAATACATCTAGGTTCTCAAAAATATTTTGAGCATTTAGTTTACCTAAACAAACAAATAGCAGAATTAAAAAAAATTTATATTTCATAATTATCTAATAAAACCATCAACAGACTCTCTGTATTCTATCACAAAACCATTTTCAGAAGTAAACTTTTTAAATTCATCTGAAGCAGGACCTGTCACAATAAAGTTTTCTAAAGTAAATAAATTAAAAAACCTATCAAAGAATGGCCCTTCAATGAAATTTTGTCCGTGCTTAGTCGCACCCTTGCTATCTTCATATTTTTCATATAGAGTTACAGATGACCCATCTGCTGAGACAAAATAACCGTACTCTAGACAAAAGTCTTCAGTATTGATAACATTTTGTGTTATCTCCTCAATAAATTGACTTAGATTCTCACTTGAATTAGAATTCACTTTAAGACTTATTATAAAAGTTATTTCATCAGATTCAGAATTTTTTATTGGAGATGATTGATCTCTATTATCTTCAACCTTTGTACAGGATGAAAGAAAAATTATGATTAAAAAAATATACAAGTTTCTCATTTCTTATTTTAGTTATAAATTATTTTTTAAATATATAAAAAGCTTAACAAACACGCCTTCCATTAATTCTGAAGTTCATTTAAATATCTTCTTATTGACTTTGATATTCTTGTTCTCTCAGAATCAACTTCAACCATTCTTTGTGAGTAAACATTTATCCTATTTCTTAAATTAATAGTATTTGAATAAAATTCAATACCTGTATAATTATTTTTGATTTTATTGTCTTCAAAAAAGTTCTTAAACTTTTTAAGTGTTTTATCGCTAAATTGTCCAGAACCATATATCCCAAATCTTACATCAGAAACAACCCCATTATTATTATTTTCATTTGCAAAAAGCATAGAAAAAGGATGGTAATAATTGTAATACCTTAGAGCAATGTCATCAACAATTTGGTTATTATCATAAACTCTTTTTGCGATTGCCTCATAATATTTATTCATCATACTATGAATGTCCTGAGGGAATAAATTAATTCTACCATTGGAAATTAAAGACTTATAAGTTGCGTCTGTCATAAAAAAAGTTTGATAAGTATATAAGAACCCTAAACTTATTATGCTATCATAATATTTTTTATAACTTATTTTATTTTCCTGTTTTAGCTCAATTAAATTAATCATACTATTGGTTTTTCTATCGCCAACTAATAAAGCATCATTTACTCTATTAATTGTCAAAGAATCATTTTCTAAATCATCTATAATAGAACTAATATCTTTAATATGCTGTATTTCTTCAAGTCTATTCCTATTCCATTCATCTATCCAAAATGTAACGGATATTCCTACAACAATCACAACAAACTCTAGTGAATACTTTATTAATAATTTTTTCTTGTAATCCATACCTTAAAAAATAAAAGATGTCGACTGAAACAAATTTTTAATCACAGATGATATTTTATTTTCAATAAATTAAATAAATTAATTTTTAAATCAACATAAATTAATCATTATGAGTCCAAAAGTCAGACATTTATTACTATCATTTTTTTTCATTTCTTTCTCTCTATCTTCTCAAGACATTTGGAGTCCAAAGGAAAGTATGAAAATAAAATCAATAAGCCAAACTGATATAAGTTATGATGGGAAAATGGTTGCATATGTTGTAAGAGAACCTGTAATGGATGATGAAAAATCAGAGTACCTGAGTCAGATTTGGTTAACAAATGTAGATTCTAAAGAAAATATTCAGTACACATTTAATTTAAAATCTAGCAGCTCGCCAAAATTTTCTCCAGACGGAAAAAATCTAGCATTTTTATCTTCTAGATCGGGTAAAAATCAAATTTGGATTATAAGTACTTCAGGTGGTGAGGCAAGAAGACTAACAGAAGAAGAGAAGGGTGTAAGGTCTATAAAGTGGTCTCCAAATGGTAGAAACATCTCTTTTTTAAAAAACGATGACGATACTGAAGAAGAAATAAAATCTAAAAAAAATAAAACAGATGTGATCCTAGTAGATAAAAATTTTAAATACTCTCACATTTACTCTTATAATTTATTTGAGGACACTGTAACTCAAATCACAAAAGGTAATTTTTCAGTTAATAGTTTTGATTACTCTCCAAACAGTAAAAAAATAGTTTTTTCTCATCAGGATGATACAAATATTAATACGGGTTTTGTGAATTCAGACATATCAGTCATTGAATCCGACGGAAGTAGTTTATTAAATTTAATAAAGAGACCTGGAATAGATTCAAATCCTATTTTCTCAGGTGATGGAAATAGATTTGCATTTATATCTTCAGGAGGAAAACAAGAGTCTATAGGTCTCAGAGATACATATATTTTTAATCTAAAGAATAATAATATAAAAAAACTAGGCAATACACCTAACAGAGATTCAAATATAATTTCTTGGAGTTCTGATGATAAAAATCTAATTATATCAGAGAGTGTAAAGACAACTTCACAGTTAATATTATTACCAGTAAATGGTGATAATTACATTTCTTGGTCTGAAGAAAAATATAAGGAAGGTGTTATCTCCTCAGTTGTAAAAAGTAAAAAATCTGATAATTTAGTTCTTTGTTATGAGAAACTTAACTCACCTGTTGAGGTATTCCAAACTGAAACAAATAATTTATCATTTACTAAACTTAGTGATATAAATAATCATAATTATCCTGATCTCTCAAAAACCGAAATAATTTCCTGGAAATCTTTTGATGGAAGGGTTATCGAAGGAATATTAACTTACCCCAAAAACTATAAAAAAGGATCAAAATACCCTATAATACTTCAGATTCATGGTGGTCCAGCTGGTGTATTTTCTGAGAGATTTAATGGAAGACCGGGTATTTACATGACAGAATATTTTTCTGATAAAGGATATGTCACAATAAAACCTAACCCAAGAGGAAGTACAGGATACGGAAAAGAATTTAGATATGCTAACTATAAGGACTGGGGTTATGGTGATTATGAGGATGTAGTATCGGGAGTTGATAAGGTAATTGATATGGGAATAGGAGATCCAGATAGACAATTTGTGATGGGATGGAGTTATGGTGGTTACCTGACAAGTTTTGTCGTCACAAAAACAAATCGTTTCAAGGCGGCAAGCATGGGAGCAGGTCTTCCAAACCTAATAAGTATGGTTACAACAACTGACATCCAAGATTATTTGGTTGCTCATATGGGATCTGAGTTTTGGGATGATTACGAGACCTACGAGAAACATTCTGCAATTTATCAGATTAAAAATACAACCACACCTACTCAGATAATACACGGTGCAAATGATTTGAGAGTGCCTTTTACACAAGGTCAAGAATTTTACAGAGCTCTTGATAGATTGGGAGTTGACACAGAAATGGTAGTATACCCAAGGACACCTCATGGTCCGAGAGAACCTAAATTTTTAATGGATGTGTCAGAGAGAATTTTAATTTGGTTTGAAAAATATAAATAAAACTAAGTCATGAGTAAACTTGATAGACGTGATTTTATAAAGAAGACATCATTATCAGGAGCAGCAATAGCTTCTTCATCTTTATTTTCAGTTAATGCAGATTCAAAAAAATACGTAACATCTCCCTTTTCTGATCTTGATATATTAGCAACTAATGATTGGTGGAATAGACCTGAAAATCCCATAGTAAATCTTAAAGTTAGTAGAGACAAAGTTATTGGTTTCGGTATATATACCTTGTCAAATAATATACTAAAGTTAACAGCACAACTTTTCCCACTCTATCCCAATGAATCTAGAGAGGTAAGACTTGAAGTATATAAAAATAAAAGATGGGAGATGACTGAAAAAAAAGAAATTAACGAGATTGGTTGGGCGGTAACATTTAAAGTTCGAGATTGGGACGATACAAAAAATACAAAATATAGATTAAGACACGGAAAAAACGCAGTGTTCACTGGGTTAGTTAGAAAAAATCCAGTAGATAAAAATACAATAAAATTAGCAGCATTTTCATGTAATAGTAATAAGGACAGAGGGGATAGAGAAAACTACATTAATAATATTAATCATATTGATCCTGATATCCTTTTTTTTGCTGGTGATCAGTCATATGACCACAAAGAACATACTGCCGCATGGCTTAAATTTGGTATGCAATTCAGAGATGTTTTCAGAGAGAGACCATGCATAACTATACCTGATGACCATGACATAGGACAAGGTAATTTATGGGGTGAAAATGGAAAAGTTGCCTCATCATCAGCAGGCAACGATGGGGGTTATTTCTATCATAAAGAATATGTTAAAATGGTTGAAAGAGCACAAACGAATCATTTACCAGACCCTTTCGATAGTACACCTATAGAACAAGGAATTGGAGTTTATTACACAAATTTAATATATGGAGATATTGATTTTGCTGTAATAGAAGATAGAAAATTTAAGTCTGGACCAAAGGGTAAAATTCCGCAACAAGGTCCAAGACCAGACCATATAAGAAATACTGAATACGATCCCAGATCCATTGACCTGGAAGGTCTTTCATTACTAGGAGACAGACAACTTCATTTTCTTAAAAAATGGGGAGAAAATAAATCAGTTATGAAAGCCGTACTATCTCAAACAGGTTTTTGTGGAGGTGCACATTTACATGGTAGTAAAGACAATAGACTTCATGCAGATCTTGATTCAAATGGATGGCCTCAAAAAGGAAGAAATAAAGCATTAGAGCTGATTAAAAAAGCAAATGCAGTACATATTGCTGGAGATCAACATCTTTCCACAGTCATACATCACGGAATTAATAAATTCGAAGACGGACCATGGGCTTTTATCGTCCCCGCAATTGTAAATGATTACTACAGCAGATGGTGGTGGCCTGAAAATGAAAAATCTGGAAAAAATTCTAATAATATATTGCCTTGGAATGGTAGATATCTTGATGGATTTAATAATAAAATTACAATGCATGCTTATGCTAATCCTGACTCTGATTCAAGTGGATCTGGATATGGAATTATTAAATTTAATAAAGAAGACAATAAAGTTACCTTTGAGTGTTGGCCAAGAAACCAAGATGTCCGTAAATTAAACGCAAAACAATTTAGAGGATGGCCAATTACTGTTTCTCTTGATTAGAATCATACCACCTGTTAGGATTAAGCTTATTATATTCTTTACCCATTCCTAAATCCATAAAAACTGGATCAATCATGTCTTTTTCCCATTCTTTAAATTGAGATTTAAGTCTGTCATAAATAGGTTTTGATGAATCAATAATATTTGTTTCTTCACTTATATCATTCTTTAAATCAAATATATATTCATCACCTTTAATTCTAAGGTATTTATATCTATCATCTCTTACTACATCAATGTCTTTATCAGGGTTCTGCCAATATAAATATTCATGAGGCATACCAGATTTTTCACCATTTATATATGGTAATAGATCTACACCATCGATATCGTTCATTATATATTTTTCTGCAGATGCCGCAGATGCAACAGTAGCAAAGACATCTAGAGCTATAATGGGTTTATCATAAATAATACCTGGTTTAATCTTTTTTGGCCATTGCATAGTAAAAGGAACTCTTATACCGCCTTCAAAGAAGTCTCCTTTAATACCTCTTAATATTCCATTGTCAGAGAAGTTATACCACTCTACCCCTCCATTGTCTGAGAAGAAAATAACTATAGTGTTTTCTGAAATCTTTTTCTCTTCAAGTTTATCTAGTATCAATCCAATCCCATCATCCATAGATGATACCATGGCAGCATAGGTCCTCCTCTTCTCAATTTCTATGTGACTATTTCTTTCTAAATCTCTCTCTGTTGCCTGTAAGGGAGTGTGTGGGGCATTGTACGACAGATATAAGAAGAAAGGGTCATCAGAATTATCTTCTATGAATTGTACTGCATTATCAGACAATTCCTCTGTTAAATATTTTTTAGTATCGATTCTATTCCCGTTATCGTAAATTCTAGTAATATATCCGTCCATCTGCCTTCTTGCCTCTGTCAAATCATTTAAGGTTAGATCTTCAGGAAAATACCTATGACCACCAATTATAAATCCAAAAAACTCATCAAATCCCCTCCTCTCTGGGACCAGAGATTCATGTGCACCAAGATGCCATTTACCGATTGCTTTAGTTTTATAATCTACATTATTTAAAACATCTGGGAGTGTTTGTTCTGATAATGGCAGACCCATTAAAGAATCTTTTGGAGCTAATAAAATATTTCTAGTATATCCAAATCTGTTCTGGTACTTTCCTGTAATTAGACCTGCTCTACTTGGCGAACAAACAGCGTAGGAAACATAACCTTGAGAGAACACAACTCCATTGCTAGCAATTCTATCTATATTAGGAGTAAATATTTCTTTGCTTCCATGAAATCCCACATCAGCATAACCCTGGTCATCACTTATTATTACAATAATATTTGGGGCATTATCTGATGAACTTTTACATGATATAATTAATAATGAAAGGATTGTAAATATAAAGAATCTCATCATAGACTAATTTGGTTTAAAAATTTCTTTTTTACTTAGATCTTTCAGTATTTCATCTTTTGAGTAGAGTAATTTAAAATACTTATCATTTGCCCAATCTTCATATAAATTTCTATAAAATTTACTATTTGGGTTACCTGATTGACCAGGTGCATTAGATGCCAAAGAATTATCCCAATTCTCTGTGTCTATTATAACTCTGAATGTAGCTCCTGAAGACTGGCTAAGATTTGAACCAGTTGAGCCTGGAGTATATGCGTTTCCTCCTCTTGGATATGAGTTAAATCCTAATATTTTAGATATTGAGTCATTTACAACTAACTCAAGCGGATGCCTAATCTTTATGTGTTT